>CEAR01027142.1_pt1 | contig 67447 bp, 55 predicted proteins | sample 557461 | NCBI WGS metagenome assembly CEAR01 (sample SAMEA3182075, study PRJEB8094) | gut metagenome | biome: human; feature: gut; material: Stool; isolation source: human stools | place: Canada | collected 2012-03-14 | reverse complement strand
GCTCTGCTCCGCCCGCGGGTACCGATCTCATCGGAAGAACGGGCGGAGCAGAGCCCCGCCCCTACAGAACGCACCGTCCAGGGCTTCCCCTGTGAGGGGAAGCCCTGGCGGCAGATGTCGTTACATCGCCGACGAGATGGCGTCGACGGCTTTTTCGGCTTCGGACTGGATGGCCTTGGCGGCCTGCTTGGTCATGCGGTAGGCGTCGCTGTTTTTCGGCAGCATCATCGCCCCGAGCGCGCCGACGGCGACGCCCGCGCCCATGGTCAGGAAAAAGCTTTTTACGGTCATGGTATGCCTCCGTCAGCGCGCGGCGGAGCCGGTGGTGCTGCTAGTGGCGGTACGGCCTGCAGCAGACGTGCCCATGCCGGTCTGGCCGTTGGCGTAGTTATTATAGCCATTGGAACCGGTGTAGCCGTTATAGCCGGTATAACCGTTGTAGCCGGGGGCGTAGGTGCCGTTGTACATGCCGCTGTAGCCGTTCGTGCCGTTGACGTAGCCGTTGCGGGTGGTCGAGACATTGGAATAGCCGTCATACGGCTGCGTCGCCGCGCAGGCGGTCAGCATCGCGGCGAGCATCAGCGCTGCAAGCAGCAAAAGTAAGCCTTTTTTCATGAAAAATTCCTCCTTATCTGCGAATCTGTTCGCTGCCGCTAGTATCTGCACGCGAAGCGGGCGGTATGCTGTGAGTTTTTTACAGCGCAGGAAAGCGCACAAAACGGCAAAAATCGATAAAAGCGTATTGAAAGTTTCCCGTTATGCTGTATAATGAAAAAAGATCAAAATGAGAAGGAGAACGCTCATGAAAAAGCTGTCCATCAAAAAAGGCGTGCAGTGCATGGCCTGTCTGGAGTGCGTCCGCGCCTGCTCCAACGCTTACTATAAGGAATTCCACCCCGACAAGGCTGCGCTGAAGATCGTCCAGCGGAACGACACGGTCAAGCCCATGGTCTGCGTCCAGTGCGGCAAGTGCGCCGCAGCCTGTCCCTCCGGCGCCATCACCCAGAACCCGAAGGGCGTCTGGATGATCAGCCGCAAGCTCTGCACCGGCTGCGGCAAGTGCGTCGAGGCCTGTCCCTTCGGCCTGATCGTCAAGGACGAAAACACCCCATATTCCAGCAAGTGCACCGCCTGCGGCATCTGCGTCAAGGCATGTCCCATGGAGCTGCTGGAGATCGTGGAGAAATAAGCAGCAGAAACATAAGCCCCTCTGCCGTCCGGCAGAGGGGCTTTTCGTATGAAATGGGGACTCAGGCGGCCTTTTTCCGCTCGATCGCGCGGATCAGGAACAGCGCGCCGAGCAGCAGCACGATGCCGACCGCCCACGTGACGAACACGTTCTGCACGAAGCCCGCGACAATGAAGCCGACGAAGCTGACGATGGCGACCGTGACGGCGTACGGCAGCTGGGTCGTGACGTGGTTCAGATGCTCGCACTGCGCACCGGCCGAGGCCATGATGGTCGTGTCGGAGATGGGGGAGCAGTGGTCGCCGCAGACCGCGCCCGCGCAGCACGCGGAGATGCCGATGATGAGCAGATTGCTGTCGGCAGGGAAGACGGCGGTGACGATCGGGATCAGGATGCCGAACGTGCCCCAGCTCGTGCCGGAGGCGAAGGCCAGAATGCAGGCCACGACGAAGATGACCGCGGGCAGCATGCTGTAGAGGCTCATGGAGGCGGCGAACATCAGGTCGTGGACGTACACGTCCGCGCCGAGGGAGTTGATCATGGTCTTCAGCGAGACGGCGAGCGTCAGGATGATGATCGGCGGGACCATGGCGATGAAGCCCTTGGGTACGCATTCCATCGCTTCCTTGAAGGACAGGACCTTGCGCGCGACGAGGTAGATGACCGTCAGCACGAGCGCGATCAGACCGCCCCAGGGCAGGCCGATGAACGCGTCGGTGTTGCCGAAGGCACTGATGAAATCGCCCGCGCAGTCCGTGCCGCCCCAGGCGTCGACGCCGAAGAAGCCGCCGACATAGATCATGCCGACCGTGCAGGTGATGATCAGCACGAGGACCGGCAGGATCAGATCGATCACGCGGCCGTTGGGGTTCGCCTTTTCGCCATCTTCGCTGGCCAGCGCGGCCAGATCGCCCTTGGCGGCCCGGTCTTCAAACTGGCGCATGGGGCCGTAGTCGAACTTCATGGCGACGAGCGCGAGGATGAAGACGAAGGTCAGGATGGAATAGAGGTTGTAGGGGATGGCCTTGACGAACAGCTCGATGCCGCTCATGCCGGTATCGAGGTCCGCCGCCGTGGTGGAGACCGCCGCCGCCCAGGACGAGATCGGCGCGATCATGCACACGGGCGCGGCCGTGGCGTCGATGAGGTAGGCCAGCTTCGGGCGGGAGATCTTGTGGTTGTCGGTGACCGGGCGCATGACGGAGCCGACGGTCAGGCAGTTGAAATAGTCGTCGATGAAAATGAGCACACCGAGCACGAACGTGGCCAGCTGCGCGCCGACGCGCGTTTTGATGTGCGTCTCGGCCCAGCGGCCGAAGGCGGCGGAGCCGCCCGCCGCGTTGACCAGCGCGACGATGATGCCCAGCAGCACGAGGAACAGGAAGATGCCCGCGTTGCCGGAGATGGCGGCGATGAGGCCGTCATTGACAATGGTGTCGAGCGTCGCCACGGGCGCGAAGCCGCAGGTGAACAGACCGCCCACCAGCACGCCGATGAACAGCGCGCTGTACGCTTCCTTGGTGATGAGCGCGAGAATGATCGCAATGACCGGCGGCAGCAGCGACCAGGCCGTGTTGGCCAGCGACGCGCCGTTCGCGCATTCGACGGCGGCCACGACCAGCGCCGCCGCAAGGGCGAGCAGGACGACGACCGTCAGAACGGTTTTCCAGGTGTTCTTTTTCATGGATGTCACTCCCATATAAAAATGCGTCATGATCCCATCATGACGCAAACAAAACATCCCTGTTTGTGCATGACAGCTCTCCACGGAGGCAAGCCTCCTGTGACAGTCCGCAGGATCTTCTCCTGCGTCCCAGGTACCGGCGCTGCGGGAACGGCGCTGGCCCTTCGGCGGCTTCCCCTTTCAGACGCCCGGTCCCCGCCGGGTACGCGCCCTACTGATGTCAGCCGCAGCCTCTCTCATAACGTGTTTTATTATACCGGCGCGTGCGGAAATGTCAAGAATAAATATGAAATTTTTTTGAATAAATATAATTTTGACGAATCGTGGCAGATCCCGCGGGCGACGCATACGATGAAGCGGGAGGAGATGACCATGTTTTCCTATCTCTTTACGTTCCGCAGCCAGACGGCGGCGCAGTCCGGGCGGCGGATCCTGTATGAATCGGGCCTGCGGGCCCAGCTGCGCCGCGCGCCGCCGGAGATCTCCGGCCTCGGCTGCACGTGGGCGCTGTATGTGGGCGGCGAAGACGGCGTCCACGCCGCGCAGCTGCTGCGCGCGTGGAACAGCCCGGTTTCCGGCGCGTACCGGATGCACCCGAACGGGTATCTGGAGGAGGCGGCGCTGTGATCTATCTTGACGCCGGAGCCACCACGCTCCAGAAGCCGCCGATGGTGGCCTACCATATGCAGAGCGCCCTGCGCCGCATGGCCACGCCCGGCCGCGGGGCCTACGCGCCCGCCATGCGGGCCGCGGACGCCGTCTATGACTGCCGCGTGCTTGCGGCAGAGCTGTTTGGAGCCCAGCCGGAGCAGGTCGTGTTCACCATGAACGCCACGCACGCGCTCAATCTTGCGATCAAGACGCTGGTGCGGCCCGGCGGCCGCGCCGTGATCTCCGGCTTTGAGCACAATGCGGTCGTCCGCCCCCTGCACCATATCGGGGCGGAGATGATCGTCGCCGGACGCAGGCTGTTTGACCCGGCGGATACCCTCGCCGCCTTTGAAGCCGCCGTCACGCCCGATACGCAGGCCGTGATCTGCACGCATGTGTCGAATGTCTTCGGCTATATCCTGCCGCTGGAGGAAATCGCGGCGCTCTGCCGCGCGCGGCGGGTGCCGCTGATCGTCGACGCGTCGCAGTCGGCGGGGCTGCTGCCGGTCAGCCTGGAAGCACTTGGCGCGGCCTTCGTCTGCATGCCGGGACATAAGGCGCTCTACGGCCCGCAGGGGACCGGCCTCCTGCTCTGCGGCCGGACGCCCGACACGCTTTTGGAGGGCGGCAGCGGCAGCGCCTCGCGCCTGCCCGACATGCCGCAGGAGCTGCCGGACCACGCCGAGGCCGGGACGCAGAACGTCTGCGGCATCTGCGGCCTTGCCGCGGGACTGCGCTTCGTGCGCCAGCAGGGGCCGGAGCGGCTGCTTGCCCATGAGGCCGGGCTGCGCGCGCAGCTTGCGGCCGGGCTGCAGGGGCTTGGCGGCGTGCATGTTTATACGGGAGAGGGGCAGAGCGGCACGCTCTCGGTCCGCGCGGAGGCGATGGACTGCGAGACGCTGGCGGCCCGGCTCGCGGAGCACGGCGTCTGCACTCGCGCCGGCCTCCACTGCGCCCCCCTGGCCCATGAATCTGCCGGTACCCTCACCACCGGCACCCTCCGCCTCACCCCCTCCGCCTTCAACACGACACGCGAGATCGACCAGACCATCCGGATCCTGCGGAAGATCCTGACAACGAAAGGCTCCCTCTGACGAGGGAGCCTTTGGGCTTGCGCCCGCCCATGGCTTCCCCTGGGGGATGTGCACCATCCAAGGCTCCCCTTGCAGGGGAGCTGTCAGCCGCAGGCTGACTGAGAGGTCGTCGCAAATTTGCAGCAACCTCTCCGTCTCGGCTTCGCCGAGCCACCTCCCCTGGAAGGGGAGGCTTTGGGTGTGCGCTGCTAAAGCAAAAAGCCTTCCCCATCCGGGGAAGGCTTTTGTCTATTAAAATGTCACGCCTGCAGCAGCAGGGACGCGAGGTCGGTCTCGCCCGCGGTGAACGTGACCGTTTCGCCGTCGTGGGTCAGCACGAACGGAGCTTCGTCCTTGTAGGCGGTGAGGTCGGCGGGGCGGAAGGCGGAGGTGGCGCCGGTCGTTATGAACACGACCTTCTCCACGCCCTGCGCCGTCAGCGCCTGCGCTTCGTCTGCCGTGAGCGTCAGCCGCGCATAGGCCGCGTCCACCCGGATGGTCAGCACGCCGCCCTCCCGGGCCGCGGTATAAGAGATCTGATTCCCGTCCTTGTCCGTCACATGGTAGACGGGCGCGGGCTGCGCAGCTTCCGCGGGCGGCTCGGGGACGATGAGTGTGCCGATCTGGAATTCGAGCGTCTCGTCGCCAAACCGTACCACGCAGGTGACGGGATAGGTGCCCGGCGCGGTGGGGACGGTCTCGTTGCCGTCGTAGAGGATCTTTTCGACGGTTCCCTCGCCGTCCGCCGTCACGGTAAATTCGCCGTTTTCACTGCGGATCTCCAGCTTGGTCAGGTTTTCCGGCTCGCCGTCATGGTTTTCGCCGCTCAGGCGCATGTTGATGTAGTCTTTCAGCGCCTCAATGTCACTGCCGCTGATGCCGTTGATTGTCACATCCGGCCCAATCACGTAATGACCGTAGTCACTCGCATGGTTGCTATACTTGCTGTCACCGATGTAGCCGGTGGCATTCTCATCCAGCGTGTATATGATTTCTTTCGTATTGTAATCAAAATCGACGGCGTCATTGTCAAGGATACCCGTGGTGACACGCGCATTTCCAATGATGAAAATGGTTCCGGTCATTTCATTCCGGTTATCACTGCCTATGGCAGCAGCGCGGTCACCCGCGATGGCGGTGACCTGCGCGTTGTCCTGAATGATGATCATTCCTGCCATGAGCTCATCCTCACCGGTACCAATGCCCGCGCCCTCGTCCTCACCAATCGCCGTCACCTTTGCACTGTCGCGGATGATGATCCTGCCGGCGGATGTGATGGAACCGTTATTCCCGGAGCCAATGCCTGCGGTCTCGGAGTTGCTCCCGGCAGTCACCTGTGCGTTGCCGCCGATGGTAATGGTGCCGGATACATCGTTCTCTCTGCCGGAGCCGATACCGGCGCCGCCGGTTCCGCTCCATGCGGTCACTTGCGCGTTATCGCCGATAGTGATGTCACCAGACATTTTACCCATATCTCCGGAACCGATGCCCGCACCGTCGTCTCGGCTTACTGCCGTTACCTTTGCGCTGCCGCCGATGGTGATGTCACCGGACATGCCTTCTTCCGCGTGGCTGCCAATCGCGGCATGATTGTTATCTTCGTTCTCGCTTCCAGCCTCCAGAGTGCCGTCGCCGTCGATGGTCACGTCGCCGCTGGAGACATGCAGGGCGGATTTGGATTCGGAGTAGAGCTTGTTGTTTCCCTTCAGCGTGATGTTTGCGCTGGAGCTGCCGACGTCGATGGCGTCGCTGTTGCTCTTGATGTTTACATCTTCAATGGTGACGTTTGCCGTCGCGTTGTCAGAGGTGGATATGGTTATGGTGCTGCCTGTTGCCGTTTTGCTGTCTCTCTGCTTGATGACCGGTGCATCGTCCGCTTCTGATGTATTGCCCTGCGACACGGTCTGGCCGCTTTCGGTGGCGCTGATGGTGATATCGCCGTTCTCCAGATACCAGGTCGCGGCCAGGGCCGAGACCGGCAGGGAGACTGCCAGCAGCAGGGCGAGGGCGAGCGCGAAGAGTCGTCTTTTCATGCGGTTTCCTCCTGCGTCTGTATCCCGTACCCGGCGGGCAGACGGACGGGGATCGCACCGGGAGGGGACCTCCCGGTGCAATGGGGTACCCCATTGCAGATAAGCTTGCATGCCAATTGCTTGGCTCTTGTGCCAAGTATATCAGATATCCGGCCAAATAGCAAGCCTTTTCTGAAAAATCGTGGGATTATTTTTTCACGCCGGCCCGCCGCCAAACTTCCCCAAAACTTTCTTCCGTCCCGGGCTTGCGCCGGGGGAGAAGATGGAGTATAATTTAGACTATCTATAAGTATCAGTGGGAGAATGACCCTATGGCTACGATCCGAGAATTCTTCCAGAATCTTCTATATCAGGTCCCGGCGATCGGGATCACAGATATTGTCGATATCCTGGTCGTTTCTATCATCTTCTATTCGCTCCTGCGTCTGATCCGCTCGACCAGCGCGGCCCGCGTGGCCCGCGCGATCCTGCTTCTGCTCGCCATCACGCTGCTGACAGACGTTCTGAATCTCTATACATTAAATTGGCTGCTCAATAAGATCCTTGAGGTCGGCGCGATCGCCCTCATCATCGTCTTCCAGCCCGAGCTGCGCCGCGCGCTCGAGCGGGTCGGCGCACAGCTGCATTTCCACCTGCTTTCCACCGAATCCGCCGCCTCGATCGAGCAGAGCGCCGTCAACGCCACCGTGCAGGCCTGCGAGATCATGTCGCGCGAGCACGTCGGCGTGCTGCTCGTGTTCGAACGCGAGACGCCGCTCGACGAATACTTTAAAACCGGCACCATCGTCGACGCGCAGCTGTCCGAGCAGCTGCTGCGCAACCTGTTTTTCAAAAATTCTCCCCTGCATGACGGCGCGGTCATCGTCCGCGGCGGGCGCGTCGCGGCCGCGGGCTGCGTGATGCCCCTGAGCGACAATCCGCACCTGCCCGGCGACCTCGGCACGCGCCACCGCGCGGGCGTCGGCACCAGCGAGGTCTCCGACGCCGTGGTCGTCATCGTGTCGGAGGAAAACGGCACGATCTCCGTCGCCATCGGCGGCATGCTCAAGCGCCATCTGGCCCCCCAGACGCTGCAGAAGCTGCTGTCAAACGAGCTGATCGCGGACGAGACCGAGAAGAAATCTCTCTTCAAAAAGCTCGCAGCAAGCCTCACAAGGAAGGACGGTCCCAAATGAAAAGCAAACTCTTCTCCCTGGTCGTCTCCGTCCTTGCAGCCATGTGTCTGTGGGTCTACGTCATGACCGTCGTCAATCCGGACGTCGATCTTGTCATCGGCAACATCCCCGTGACGTTCTCCGGCGCGGAGGTTTTGCAGGAGGACCACGGGCTGGTCATCACCGGCGACTATCAGGAGTTCGTCTCCGTGCATTTCTACGGCAAAAACGCCGATCTCAAGACGCTCGACCAGCACAAGGACGAGATCAAGGCCGTTGTCGACGTGTCCAAGGTGCGCAGCACCAAGGAATACACTATGACCTACGACATCACGCTCCCGAGCGCCGTCTCCGCCTCCTCCATCACCCGGGCGGACAAGACCCCCACCAGCATCACCTTTACCGTCGAGCGGCAGATCCGCAAGTCGGTCGAGGTCAAGGGCGATTTCTCCAACGTCCGCATCGCCGAGGGCTTTATGCTCGACAGCACGAGCTTCGACTATGACTCCATCACCGTCGAGGGCCCGGAATCCATCGTGGGTACCATCGACTGCGCCCAGGTCACGCTCGACCGCAGCAACGTCGATAAGACCATCACCGAATCCGTCTCCTACGTCCTGCTCGACAAGGACGGCAATCAGGTCGACACCTCCGAGCTGACGCTCAGCGCCGACGCGGTCGAGGTGACGATGAAGATCGTCAAGTACAAGGTCGTGCCGCTCGAGGTGGAGTTCATCGACGGCGGCGGCGCAAAGGCCGAGACCGACGTGACCTACACGGCGGACATCCAGGCCGTCACGCTCTCCGGCGACGTGACCGTGCTCGACGGGCTCAACTCTATCCAGCTCGAACCCATCGACCTTTCCACCCTCTCGAGCAACGACGAGACCATCACGCGCACCATCCTCATCCCCAACGACGTGAAGAACGTCTCCGGGCAGGAGGAGGTCTCCATCCACGTCATCATCCACGGCAAGCAGATCAAGACGCTGCGGACGACCAACATCGTCTTCATCGGCGTCGACGAAGAAAAATTCAAGGCCACGAGCCTTTCCCAGCAGGTGCAGGTCACCATCCGTGCCGACGCGTCGGACGCGCAGAAGATCCTCGCGGGCAATATCCGCATCGTCGCGGATATGAGCGGCTACACGCAGGAGGGCACCTATCAGGTGCCGGTCAGCGTGTATGTCGACGGCTATGACTCCGCGGGCGCCATCGGCCAGTATTCCATCGCCGCCAACCTCGCACCGGCCACAGCGGAAGAATAGAAAGGAAGGAACGCAACGTGATCAGAAGTATGACCGGCTACGGCCGCGCGGAAAAAACCATCGACGGCCGGGAGATCACCGTCGAGATGCGGGCGGTCAACAACCGCTATCTGGATCTGAACGTCAAGCTCCCGCGCGTCTACGGCTTTGCTGAGGACGCGGTCAAGTCCCTCATCAAGGCAAACGTGAACCGCGGCAAGCTGGATCTGTTCATCACCGTCAACGTGACGGCCGACACCAGCCTGCAGATCTCGCTCAATAAGCCCGTGCTCGAAGGGTATCTCGCCGCACTCAAGTCCATCGCCGCCGATTACGGCGTGCGCGATGATATTTCCGTCACCGCCCTGTCCCGCATGCCCGACGTCTTCGTCGTGGAAAAGCAGGAGGAGGACGAGCAGAAGCTGACGGACGATATCCTGTCCGTCGTCAAAGAGGCGCTGGCGAAGTTCAACGCCATGCGCGAAAAAGAGGGCGCGGCCATGGAGGCAGACCTCCGCAGCCGCGCGAAGACTGTTTTGTCCCTCGTCGAAAAGGTCGAGACCAGAAGCCCCGTCACGCTCGCAGAATACCGCGCGCGGCTGACGGAGAAGATGCAGGAGGTCCTCGGCCAGACGAATATCGACGAAGGCCGCATCCTGCAGGAGGCCGCCATCTACGCCGACAAGATCGCCGTGGATGAGGAGACCGTCCGCCTGCGCAGCCATCTCGATCAGCTCGATCAGATGCTGACATCCGGCGGCCCCATCGGCCGCAAGCTCGATTTCCTGCTGCAGGAATTCAACCGCGAATCGAACACCATCGGTTCCAAGGGCAACGATCTCGAGCAGGCCCGGACCGTCGTCGAGCTCAAGGCGGAGCTGGAAAAGATCCGCGAGCAGACGCAGAACATCGAGTAAGCGGAGGAAGCTATGAAACTGATCTCGATCGGCTTCGGCAACGCCGTCGCGGCGGGGCGGATTTTGGCTGTCGTCAGCCCGGACTCGGCCCCCATCAAGCGCGTCGTGCAGGAGGCGCGCGAGCGCGGGATGCTGCTCGACGCGTCGTTCGGCCGCAGGACGAAATCCGTTCTGCTGATGGATACGGATCATGTCATCCTCTCGTCCGTCACGCCGGAGACCATTGCCGCGCGCATGGAAGAAAAGAATGCAGAGGAGACGAGCGTACAGCCATGAAGGGAAAACTGTTTGCGGTGTCCGGCCCCTCGGGCGTCGGAAAAAATACCGTCCTGAACAGCGTCGTGCAGCAGCGGGACCGGGTGCAGTATTCCATATCCGCGACCTCCCGGCCCATGCGCCCGGGCGAGGTCGACGGCAAGAGCTATTACTTCGTGACCCGCGCCCAGTTTGAGTCCATGATCGAAAACGGCGAGCTGCTCGAGCACGCGGAGTACGTCGGCAACTACTACGGCACCCCGCTGGCCCCCATCCGCGAGGCGCTCGAGGCCGGGACCGATGTCGTCATGGACGTCGATGTCGTCGGCGCGCTGAACATCAAAAAGCGCCTGCCCGAGGCCGTGCTCGTTTTCCTGACGGCTCCCTCGCTCGCCGAGATCCGCCGCAGGCTCGAAAAACGCGGCGACGTGAGCCCGGAGGCGATGGAAAAGCGCATGGAACGGGCAAAATGGGAATACAGCCAGGCATACCAGTACGACTATCTCGTCGTCAACGATACGGTCGGCCATGCCGCAGCGGAGCTGCTGGCAATCATGACCGCAGAAAAGTGTAAAATGATGGATCGCATCCATTGCATAAAGGAGGAACTCTAATGCTTTACCCCGCAATGTCGGAACTTCTCAAGAATGTGGACAGCCGTTATCTGCTCGTCAACGTCGTGGCGCACCGCGCCCGGCAGCTGTCGATCGAATCCGAGCTCACGCATGAGCCGCTCGAGGAGAAGCCCGTGACGCTCGCCATCCGCGAGGTCGCCGCCGGCTCGCTCAAGGCCACGCTCGACGACAAATACAGACATTGATCGAAAGGCGCAGGCCCGCCCCCTGCGCCTTCATTCGTTGCAAAAGAAAGGCTCCCCTTCCAGGGGCCGATTCCCCCTATCAGGGGGAAATGTCCCGAAGGGACAAAAGGGGTAGGGATGCTGTCTGCCGCAGGCTGACTGAGAGGTTGCCGCAGATTTGATACGACCTCTCCGTCTCGGCTGCGCCGAGCCACCTCCCCTGCAAGGGGAGGCTTTGGAGTGCGCACCGCCCAAGGCTTCCCCTTATAGGAAAAGCCATGACGATCAGCTCACCGGAAAGGAGAATGGCCATGATCGCACAACTCGCGGTCGCAGCGGCGGTCTATGCCATCGATAAGCCCTATTCCTACCGCGTGCCGGAGGGCATGCAGGTGCAGCCGGGGCTGCGGGTGCTCGTGCCGTTCGGGCGCGGCAACCGCCGGTCGGAGGCCGTCGTGCTCGCGCTGCAGGATACCGCGCAGCGGGACCTCAAGGTCATCGAGCGCGCGCTGGACGACGCGCCCATCCTCTCGCAGGCACAGCTGCAGCTGGCCGCGTTCATGAAGGAGCGCTATTTCTGCACGTTTTATGAGGCCGTCAAGGCCATCCTGCCCGCGGGCTTCTGGTTTGCGGAGAAGAAGACCCTGACGCTCGCGCCCGGCGCGCAGGACAAGCTGCCGCCCGGCATGGCCAATTCCGACGCGGCCCGGCTCGTGCAGCTGCTGCAGGAATTCGGCGGCAGCGCGCCGGAGCGCACGCTCCGCCAGCAGTTTTCGTCCCCGCAGGTCTTTGACACGGCGGTGCAGCAGCTGCTCAGGCGGAAGCTCCTGCGCTCGGACGCTGAGCTGACGCAGAAGACCGGCGGCAAGACCGTCAAGATCGCCGCCCTCGCCGTCAGCGCGGAGGAAGCGGAGCAGTTCGCCGCCAAAAAGCAGACCTCCGCGCCGCTGCAGGCGGCCGTGCTGCGGCTGCTGTGCGCCATCGGCGCGGGCCCCTGCCGCGAGATCTGCGCCCTGACCGGCGCGAGCATGCAGACTGTCACCCGGCTCTGCAAGCTCGGTCTTCTCGAGCAGCAGGAGCGCGAGGTACTGCGCAGCCCGAAGCAGGAGCCGCCGTCCCCCGCGGAGCCCATCACGCTCACGGACGAGCAGCAGGCCGCCTTTGACGGCTTATCCGCCCAGATGGAGCGCGAAAAGCCCGGTGCGGCCCTGCTCTATGGCGTGACCGGCAGCGGCAAGACCGCCGTCTACGTCGCGCTCATCCAGAAAGCACTGGACGAGGGCCGCTCCGCCATGCTCCTGGTGCCTGAGATCGCCCTGACCCCGCAGCTGCTCGGCCGCATGACCGCGCACTTCGGCAAGACCGTCGCCGTGCTCCACTCGAGCCTGCGCGTCGGCGAACGCTACGACGAGTGGCGGCGCATCGCCCGGGGCGAGGCCAGAGTCGTGGTCGGCACGCGCTCGGCGGTCTTTGCGCCCCTGCAGTCGCCCGGGCTTCTCATCCTCGATGAGGAGCAGGAGCACACCTATAAATCCGAAAACGCCCCGCGCTATCACGCGCGGGAGATCGCCCTTTACCGCGGGGCCAAGGCGGGCGCGCTCGTCCTGTTCGGCTCCGCCACGCCGTCGATCGAGACCATGTATCTCGCGAAGACCGGCGTCTATACCCTCTACACGCTGAAAACCCGCTATAATGGCCGCGCCCTTCCGGCTGCGCGCCTCATCGATATGAAGCAGGAGCTGCGCGCCGGGAACGATCTGGATCTCAGCCGCGAGCTCGAAGAAGGTGTCCGCGACGCCATCCTGGACGGCAAGCAGTCCATCCTCTTCCTCAACCGCCGCGGCAACAGCCGCTTCCTCGTCTGCATGGACTGCGGCGACGTGCCGCAGTGCCCGCGCTGCAGCGTCCACCTGACCTATCACTCCGCGGGCCGCCGCCTGATGTGCCACTACTGCGGCTACTCCGAGCCCGCGCACGCGCGCTGTGCAAAGTGCGGCGGCGCGATGAAGGCCGTCGGCAGCGGCACGCAGAAGGTCGAGCAGGAGCTGAAGGCTCTGTTCCCGGATACGGCAGTTTTGCGCATGGACGCGGATACCGTCGCCGCCTCCGGCGGCCACGAGGCGATGCTCCGCCGCTTCCGCGACGAGCAGATCCCGATCCTGCTTGGCACGCAGATGGTCGCCAAGGGCCTCGATTTTCCGTCCGTCACGCTCGTCGGCGTGCTGGACGCGGATATGAGCCTCTACGTCGACAACTTCCGCGCGGCGGAGACCACGTTCTCCCTCATCACGCAGGTCGTCGGCCGCTCCGGCCGCGGCGCGGATAGCGGCTGCGCCATGATCCAGACCATGACGCCGGAGCATCCCGTGCTGCAGCTGGCCGCCCGGCAGGACTACGACGCGTTCTACGACATGGAGCTGCAGATGCGCAAGCTCCGCAGCTGCCCGCCGTTCTCGGACCTGTTCACCATCACCGTCGCCGGGCTGGAGGAGCGCGGCCTCATCCAGGCCAGCGTCCGCCTGCGCGACGCGCTGGCGGCGAATCTGCAGCGCGAGCCCTACTGCCGGGAACCGGCACAGCTGCTCGGCCCGGCCCCCGCGCCGGTCGCCCGCGTCAACTATTCCTACCGCTATCAGCTGACGCTCGTGTGCAGAAATACCGCGCCCATCCGCCGTCTGCTCGCCTTTGTGCTCGCGGAGTTCTCCAAAGACCGGCAAAACAGGGGCCTGACCGCCCTGATCGATATCAATTCGTATAACTAAGGAGTTTTTACCATGGCACTCAGAAAGATCGTTACCGTCGGCGACCCGATCCTGACCAAGGTCTGCCGCCCTGTCACAAAATTTGACCAGAAGCTGGCCATCCTGATCGAGGATATGATCGAGACCATGCACGATGCCAACGGCGTCGGTCTGGCCGGGCCGCAGGTCGGCATCCTGCGCCGCGTGGTCGTCGTCGACGCGGGCGACGAGGATATCGAGCTCGTGAACCCCGAAGTCGTCGAGGTCAGCGAGGAAACGCAGACCGGGCTGGAGGGCTGTCTGAGCCTGCCCGGCAAATACGGCATCGTCACCCGGCCGGAGCATGTCGTCATCCGCGCACAGGACCGCAACGGCGACTGGTACGAGTACGAGGGCGACGAGATCCTTGCCCGCTGCTTCCTGCACGAGATCGACCATCTCGATGGCCATATGTACACCGAGATCGCCGAAAAGATGCTCACGCCCGAGGAGCTTGCGGCGTTGGAACAGCAGGAAGCGGACAACGAGGAGGACGAAGGCTGATGAGACTCGTCTTCATGGGCACGCCCGACTTTGCCCGGGCCTGTCTGGAAACCCTGCACACCGAGGGCTTTGACATCGTGGGCGTCTACACCAAGATCGATACGCCCAAAAACCGCGGCATGAAGCTGCTGCCGTCCCCGGTCAAGGCGTATGCCGAGGCTGTGGGCCTGCCGGTTTATCAGCCGCAGTCGTTCCGGGAGGAGCAGACGGTGCAGCAGCTGCGGGAGCTGAAGCCCGACCTGCTGGTCGTTGTCGCCTACGGCAAGATCCTGCCGCAGGCCGTGCTCGATATCCCGACCCACGGCGCGATCAACATGCACGGCAGCATCCTGCCGGAGCTGCGCGGCTCCGCCCCGGTGCAGCGCTCGATCCTGAATCACTGCGACGAGGCGGGCGTCACCGCCATGTATCTGTCCGCGGGGATGGACGAGGGCGATATCATCGAGATCCGGAAGACCGTCATCCAGCCGCTGGAGACCTCGGAGGAGCTCATGGCCCGCCTGGCCGCGATCGCTGCGCCGCTCTGCGCCGATACCGTCCGCGCCATCGAAAATGGGACCGCAAAGCGCATCCCGCAGGATCCTTCCCGCGCGACCTACGCTCCCATGCTCCGCAAGGACGAGAGCCCCATTGACTGGGACCAGCCCGCAAGATACATCATCGATCAGGTGCGCGGCCTCGTGCCCTGGCCCGTGGCCACGGCCACGCTCGGCGGCACGGAATTCAAGATCTACCGCGTGGAATATACCGATCAGAAGACCGAAAAAGCCCCCGGCGCGCTCGTCGCGCTGACAAAGAAGGGCCTGCTCGTCGCCTGCCGCGGCGGCGACGTGGTGCTCGTCCGCGAGCTCCAGGCCCAAGGCGGCAAACGCATGCCCGCCTCCGACTACTTCCGCGGCCACCCGATCACGATCTGACTACCTCAAAGCCTTCCCCTACGAGGGGAAGGCGGCACAGCGTCAGCCGTGACGGATGAGGTGGGTGCAGTTGCGTCTACGGAACGCTGTCCACCTCATCAGTCAGCCTCCGGCTGACAGCTTCCCCTCATAGGGGAAGCCACCCGCTGCGGCGGGTTAACCCCTCAGGTGCTCCGCGCCAGTTCCCCTTGACAAGGGGAGCCTCGAGAGTGCGCAAGTCCAAAGCCTCCCCTCTCAGGGGAGGTGGCTCGGCGAAGCCGAGACGGAGAGGTTGCAGCAAATTTGTGACGACCTCTCAGTCTGCTTCGCAGCCAGCATCCCTACCCCTTTTGTCCCTTCGGGACATTTCCCACTGATAGGGGGAATCGGCCCCTGGAAGGGGAGCCTTTGGGGCGGAACGCCCCGAGATTAATTGAAATCCCCTCAACGAGGTACCTATGAACGCAAGAACGACCGCGCTTTCGGCGCTTATCGCCATCCGGCGGCAGAATGCCTGGGCCGACGGCGCACTCAAAGAGTATATCGCCCGCGACCGCCTCAACCGCCGCGACGCGGCGCTGGCCGCGCGGCTCGTGTACGGCGTAGTGCAGAACCGGCTGCTGCTGGACTTTGATCTGGCGCAGGTGGTCTCCTCGCCGCTTGCAAAGCTGCAGCCGGTCGTGCTCGATATTCTGCGCCTCGGCGCGTATCAGATCCTGTTTCTGGACAAGATCCCCGTTTCCGCCGCCGTCAATGAGGCCGTCGAGCAGACAAAGATCTATGCCAACAAGCGCGCCGCCGGGCTGGTCAACGGCTCGCTGCGCGCGCTCGCGCGGCAGAAGGACACGCTCGCCGCGCCGCAGGACCTCGCGACAAAATATTCCCATCCCCAGCCGCTCGTCGACTGCCTGCGCGCGTCCATGGACGAGGAAACGCTCGAGGCCTTCCTTGCCGCTGACAACGACATCCCGAAGACCGCCCTGCAGTGTAACCCCCTGATCGCCGCGCCGGAGCAGGTAGCCTCCGCGCTGGACGAGGCGCAGATCCCGTATGAACCGCACCCGTGGCTGCCCGGCTGCTTCCTCGTCTCCGGGACGGGCAATCTCGAGACGCTGCCGCTGTTCCAGTCCGGCGCGGTCTACGTGCAGGACCCGGCGGCAAAGCTCGCGGCGCTCGCCTCCGGCGCGGCGCCCGGGATGCGCGTGCTCGACTGCTGCGCGGCCCCCGGCGGCAAAAGCTTCGCCGCCGCCATGCAGATGGAGAACACGGGCAGTATCCTTTCGTGCGACCTGCACCCGCATAAGATCGCGCTCATTGAAAAAAACGCCGCCCGGCTCGGGATCTCCATCCTGAAAGCCGAGACGCGCAGCGCCGCGGAATTTGACCCGGCACTGGAAAACGGCTTCGATCTTGTCATCGCCGACGTGCCGTGCTCCGGCCTCGGCGTCATCCGCAAAAAGCCGGATATCCGCTATAAGCCGCTGGACGCCATTGAGCGCCTGCCCGCCATTCAGACCGCGATTTTAGAAAACGTCTGCCGCTACGTCCGTTCCGGCGGCACGCTGCTCTACAGCACCTGCACCGTCCGGAAGGAAGAAAATGAGGACGTCGCGCGGACCTTCCTGCTGGCGCACCCGGAATTTTCGCCGGAACCGTTCGCGGTCCCGGCGGGGCTGGACCTAAAGAACGAGGGCTATGCCACCGTATTGCCGCAGAAGCACGCGGCGGACGGATTTTTCATCTGTAAGCTGAGGAGACACGCATGAAACAGGACCTCAAATCCATGACGCTGGCCGAGATGCAGGACGCGTTCGCCGCCATCGGCGAGCCGAAATTCCACGCAAAGCAGGTCTTTACCTGGCTGCACCGCGGCGCGGTCAGCTTCGACGCCATGACGAACCTCTCCAAGCCTCTGCGCGAGAAGCTGGACGGGCTGTACGACATCACGGCCCCCTCCGTCGCGCGCAAGCAGGTCTCGAAGCTCGACGGCACGATCAAATACCTCTGGAAGCTCCGCGACGGCAACTGCGTCGAGTCCGTCGTCATGCAGTATCACCACGGCAATACCGTCTGCATCTCCTCCGAGGTCGGCTGCCCGATGGGCTGCAAATTCTGCGCGTCGACGATCGGCGGGCTCGTCCGGCGGCTCGAACCGTCGGAGCTGGTCGATCAGGTGCTCTTTTCCCAGCTCGATTCCGGCCTGCCGATCTCCAACATCGTGCTCATGGGCATCGGCGAGCCGCTGGATAACTTCGACAACGTCATGCGCTTCCTCGAGCTCATCAACAGCCCGGACGGCATGAACATCGGCATGCGCCACATCAGCCTGTCCACCTGCGGTCTGGTCGACAAGATCGAAAAGCTTGCCGAACGGGACCTGCAGCTGACGCTCTCGGTCTCGCTCCATTCGCCGGACGACGAATCGCGCAGCAAGATCATGCCCGTCAACCGCCGCTGGCCGGTCGACACGCTGCTCGCTGCCTGCCGCGACTATTTTGCGAAGACGGGGCGCCGCATCTCCTTCGAATACACCATGATCGATGGTGTCAGCGACTCGCCGGAGCAGGCGGAGCTGCTTTCGAAAAAGCTCGCCGGTATGGGCGCGCACGTCAACATGATCCCTCTCAACAACGTCACGGAAAGCGGCCTGCATACCTCGTCCCGGCAGGCCATCCATCAATTCCAGTCCATTCTGGAAGCCAACGGCATCACCGCCACGCTCCGCCGGACGCTCGGCAGCGACATCGATGCGTCCTGCGGCCAGCTGCGCAGAAAGTACGAAAAAACCTGAAGGAGGAACCGCCATGCAGACATGGGGACTGACAGACCCGGGCAATATCCGCCAGCAGAATCAGGATTCTTACGCCATCGTCCCGTTTGCGCGCGACCGCGTGCTCATGATCGTCTGCGACGGCATGGGCGGCGCGAAGTCCGGCAATGTGGCGAGCTCTCTGGCCGTGGAGGTCTTCACGGGCGAGGTACGCCGCACGCAGAAGGCGGGCATGACGCCGGAAAAGGCGGCGGCCATGCTCCGCAGCGCGCTGGAGCTGGCCAACCGCGCGGTCTATGAGCAGTCGCAGCTGAGCGAGGACTTTACCGGCATGGGCACGACGCTCGTCGCCGCGTTCCTCAGCCGGGACCTGGCGGTCATCATCAACGTCGGCGACAGCCGCGCCTACCATTTTACCCGGGAAGACGTCTCGCTCGTCACGCGCGACCATTCCATGGTCGCCTACATGGTCGAGCGCGGCGAGCTGACGCAGGAGCAGGCCAAGCTCCACCCCGGCAAAAACGTCATCACCCGCGCCGTCGGCACCGAGCCGGAGGTCGAGGGCGACGTCTTCATCTGCAAGCTGCGGAAGGAGGAATGCATCCTCCTGTGCTCTGACGGCCTGTCCAACGAGATGGCCGATCAGGAGATGCTCTTCGAGGTCGTCCACGGCATGAGCAAGAGCGACTGTTGCCAGCGGCTGCTGCACATCGCCAAAAAGCGCGGCGCACCGGACAACGTGACCGTTGCGCTCGCGGCAGTCTGACGGAGGTGCGCAGATGAACCAGATCACACGAAAGGAGCGGGACTGATGGACCGATACATAGGAAAACTGCTGGATAACCGATATGAGATCCTGGAGAAGATCGGCTCCGGCGGTATGGCGGACGTCTACAAGGCCCGCTGCCACCGCCTCAACCGCCTGGTGGCCATCAAGATCCTCAAGGAGGACCTGTCGCAGGACGCCGAGTTCCGCCGGCGCTTCCACGCCGAGTCGCAGGCCGTCGCCATGCTCTCGCACCCCAATATCGTGAGCGTCTACGACGTGTCGCACTCGGACAACATCGACTATATCGTCATGGAGCTCATCGAGGGCATCACCCTCAAGCAGTATATGGAGCAGAAGGGCACGCTCAACTGGCGCGAGGCGCTGCATTTCGCCACACAGATCTGCAAGGCGCTCGAGCATGCCCACAGCCGCGGCATCATCCACCGCGACATCAAGCCCCACAACATCATGATCCTGAAGGACGGCAGCGTCAAGGTCGCCGATTTCGGCATCGCCCGCGTCTCGTCGGCGCAGAATACGCTCACGCGCGAAGCCCTCGGCTCCGTCCACTATATCTCGCCCGAGCAGGCCAAGGGCGCGCAGGTCGACTGCCGCGCGGACCTGTATTCCCTCGGCGTCGTCATGTACGAGATGCTGACGGGCCGCCCGCCGTATGACGGCGACACGCCGGTCTCCGTCGCCATCCAGCACATCAGCGGCCATCCCACCATGCCGCGCGAGATCAATCCCTCCATCCCCCTCGGCCTCGAGCAGATCACCATGCACGCCATGACCGCGGAGCTGCCGCACCGTTATCCGTCCGCCACGCGCATGCTCCACGACCTTGAGGAGTTCCGCAAGGAGCCGAACATCGTCTTCGACTTTACCGCCGAGGCCGACAGCATCGATGTCCAGCGCCTCATCAACGACCCCAACTACATGCCGAAGACGCTCGGCCGCACGAACGCGGTCAAGGGCGCGCTGGCCGACGCCGTGGCGAAGAAGAAGCAGCTCGAGCAGGACAAGAAGGCCCAGCAGGACGCCTCCCGCCGCGGCAGCCGCATCGCGGTGATCGCGGGCATCGTCTGTATCGCGCTGGCGGTGATCGTCATCTGCTACTTCCTGTACAACTATTTCTTCTCCGATCTGTTCAGCCGGACGGAGGAGGTCCCGGTCCCGAAGCTCATCGGCCTCTACGCCGAGAATATCCGGCAGGAGGACTATCCCGACTTCGTCATCCAGGTCGACAGCTACGTCGAAAGCGAGCAGTATGAGGCCGGCGTCGTCATCGACCAGTCGCCCGCGCCGGACCGGCAGGCCAAGACCGGCAGCACCATCAAGCTGACCGTCTCCGCCGGAGCCACCGAGGTCCGCATGCCCATGCTCGTGAACCTCACGCGGCAGAAGGCTGAGCAGACGCTCGGCGCGCTGGGCCTGAACCTCAACATCCAGATCGACGAGCGCAAGGACGATATCTATACCGAGGGCTACGTCATCGAGACGAGCCCCGCAAACGGCGAGCCGCTCACCAGCGGCCAGACCGTGACGCTCGTCGTCTCGCTCGGGCCGGATATCGAGCTGGTCGAGGTCCCGACGCTCGTCGGCGAAGACGTGGACGAAGCGCTCGCGCTCATCGCGAAGGCCGGTCTGCAGAACGGCAGCATCCGCAACGATGACAGTGACCTCCCCAAAGGCACGGTCACGTTCCAGTCGATCGACGGCGGCCAGATGGTCAAGAAGGACACCGTCATCAATCTGCGCGTGTCGAGCGGCCCGCAGGAGGCCGCGACCCCCGTTGTGACCAACCTCTCGCAGGATCAGGCGGTTTTGCAGGATGAGTCGCTCACGCTTTCCATCTCCGCCTACGCCTCCGACGACGGCACGCTCCGCTACGCGTGGTACATGTCCCGCGACGGCAGCTATGACAACGCCGCCCTCGTCTCGCGCAGCAAGGAGGGCAATACCACCTGCGAGGCGGATACCTCCGTGCCCGGCACGTATTACTATTTCTGCATCGTGGAAAATTCCCTCGATGACAACACGAAGACGACGAAATCCAACATGATCGAGGTCGTTGTGCAGGAAAAGGCCGTGGAAAAGACCATCGATGTCACGCTGCCGAGCAAGAACGGCCTGTATGAGGTCACCGTCTATGTTGACGGCACCCTGCAGTACGGCCCGACCTCCGTCTCCATCACCGACGGCACGGCCGTCATGCTCCAGATCCCGGTCCGGGGCAAGGGCACGCTCCCGGTCGACGTGTATCTTGACGGCGCGATCTACGATTCGCAGCTCATTTCGTTCGGGTGAGGCATACATGGAGCAATACAGGATCATCAAAGCCCTGAGCGGCTTCTATTATGTGCAGACCGAGGACGGCGTCGTCGAGTGCCGCGCCCGCGGCCGCTTTCGGCGGCAGGACCAGTCGCCGCTGGTGGGCGATTTCGTCCGCATCACGCGGCAGGGCGCGGGCAAGGGCGTGCTCGAGGAGCTTCTGCCCCGCAAGAATGCCTTCATCCGCCCCGCCGTTGCCAATATCGACCAGCTGGTCGTGCTGGCCTCCTGCGCCGTGCCGGTGACGGAGCCGTTCCTCATCGACCGCGTGCTCGCCATCGCCCAGCTGCAGAGCGTCCCGGCCCTCGTCGTCGTCAATAAGGACGATCTGGCCTCCGCGCAGCCGCTGGCGGAGATCTACCGCAGAGCGGGCGTCCCCGTGCTCGTCACGAGCGCCGAGACGGGGGAGGGGATCGGCGCGCTGCGCGCCGCGCTCGCCGGAAAGCTCTCGTGCCTGACCGGCAACTCCGGCGTCGGCAAGTCGAGCCTTCTCAACTGCGTGTGCCCGGGGCTGCAGCTGCCGGTCGGCGAGGTGTCGGAAAAGCTTGGCCGCGGCCGCCATACCACGCGCCACATCGAGCTCTACGCCCTCGCGCCCGATACCTTTGTCGCCGATACGCCGGGCTTCTCCGCGTTCGATACCGAGCGGATGGAGCTGGTCCACAAGGAGCAGCTGCAGTATGCCTTCCCGGAGTTCGGCCCCTACCTCGGTCACTGCCAGTTCCCCGACTGCGCCCACCGCAAAGAGCCCGGCTGCGCCGTGAGAAAGGCCCTCGCCGACGGCCGCATCGGCCAGACCCGCTACGACAGCTACGAGCGCCTCTACGAAATGGCCAGCCAGATCAAAGAGTGGGAACTCAAATAAAAGAAAAAGCTCCCCTTTCAGGGGCCGATTCCCCCTATCAGGGGGAAATGTCCCGAAGGGACAAAAGGGGTAGGGATGCTGTCAGCCGAAGGCTGACCGAGAGGTTGTCGCAGATTTGCATAGAAGAAATCCAAACCGCAAATTCAGTTTGCGGTTTGGAAAGGAAGAAATGAGCACAGAGGATAAGAGACGTCGCTTGCGGCGGCTCGTTCCGTCGTGGTCGTTTCTGACGCGCCTCCGACGGCCCCTTCTTTTCCGTCTTGCCGGAAAAGAAGGGGGAGAAAAGGGGCGCTGGGTTACGGTTTGGTGCTTCCTGCCTCTGAATTCAGGTAAGTCCCAATGTTTCAGGCGTCGTTCCACTCGGTGCTCACCCTACTGGCGTCTTGGTACGCGCCGCCTGATACGGGGGGTTCCAAATTTGCGACTAGTTGCCGTAGAATACCTGCTATCAATAGAAGGTGCAGACCAGGTTTGCTGGTCTGCACCTTTTTGCATTGGATTTTATTGTTTTGCACGCACCAAAGGCTCCCCTTCCAGGGGCCGATTCCCCCTATCAGGGGGAAATGTCCCGAAGGGACAAAAGGGGTAGGGATGCTGTCACCGAAGGTGACTGAGAGGTTGTCACAAATCTGCTGCGACCTCTCCGTCTCGGCTTCGCCGAGCCACCTCCCCTGGAAGGGGAGGCCTTTATGCGCATAACCCAAGGCTTCCCCTATGAGGGGAAGCTGTCAGACGCAAGGCTGACTGATGAGGTGGGGGCACCATCGAGCTTATGCCTCTCTCGTCAGACTGTGCACCCAGCGGAAGCGGTTGACGCGGAGGAAGGCGGGGATGCATTTGAAGACCTGGTCGGAATTGAGCAGCATCACCACGACGATGGGGGAGGCGTGCCAGCGGAAGGCCGCGAGGTACGACAGCGGGATCACGATCGCCCAGAACGAGATCAGGTCCAGCACCAGCGCGAATCTTGTATCGCCGCCGCCGCGCAGGATCCCGGCGTTTGTCGGCATCTGATAGGACATCGTGAGCAGCACCACGCTCTGGATCAGGAAAAACGCGTTTGCCAGATACCGCGTCTCGTCGGAGATGCGGTAGACGCGCAGCAGTGGGATGCGCAGGAAAAACAGCACGATCCCGAGGGCGGCCCCGAGCCCTACGAACAGCAGCTGCATCGTATAGACCATCGTGCGCAGCTGCTTTCCGCCGCTGCCGATCTGCTTGCCGACCATGATCGACGCGGCCGTACACGCGCCCACCGACGTGACCTTGAGCAGCAGAAACGCCGTCGAGGAGATGGAATAGGCTGCGACGGCACTCGCCGTCATATGCCCGAGGATGGCAGTCTGGATGGCGTTCAGCACGCCCCACATCGCCGCCTGCAGCACGATCGGCACCGACGTGCGGAAATAATCCCCACGCAGCGCCGGATCCGACCGGCCGAGCTCCGCCGCGCGCAGCTGCAGCTTGCGGTCACGGCAGAACACATAGACGCACACGATGCCGCATTCCAGCGTCCGCGCCGCCAGCGTGCCGATCGCCGCGCCCACCACGCCGAGCTCCGGCGCGCCGAAGCGGCCGAAGATCAGGATATAATTGATCACGCAGTTCGTCACCAGCGACACCACCGAGACCTTCAGTGCCAGACTGACCGTTTCCACGCTGCGCATCGCGCCCAGCAGCACCGTCGTCACGGCGAAGAAGGGGAAGGTGAAGCGGATAACGCGCAGATACCGCACGCCCTCGGCGATGATCGCTGCGTCCGTCACGAACAGGCCCACGCACTGCGCCGGCCACAGCGAGACCACCGCGAAAAAGAGCATCGACAGCGCCGCCTCCAGCCGCAGCCCGAGGCAGACCAGCCGCCGGATGGGCGCGGTCTGCTGCTTGCCCCAGTATTGGCTGCTCAGCACAATCACGCCGTTCGTCACGCCGTAGATCACCTGCTGCACCACGAAGACGATCTGGTTGACCGCCGCCACGGCGGCCAGCGCCGTCTCGTTGTAGCTGCCGATCATCAGATTGTCGGCCAGATTGACGCTCAGCACGACGGCCTGCTCCAGAATCAGCGTGCCCGCGAGGATGAGAAACGTATGATAAAACGAGCGGTCCCGCATCAGAAGCGGGACGCGCGTCTTTTCCGCACCGCGGCTCATAAAATGGCCTCTTTTCTGCCGCAGACCTATTCGGTCTGCGATTTGACTTTCTTGATATACCGGTAAATGCTCGCCTGCGAACATGCCAGCTTGTGTACCGTAAACTGCACCGCGCCGCGCAGCTCGAACATGCCCTGGTCGTAGAGCTTTGCGATGATCTGCGTGCGCTCCGCCTGCGTCAGCCGGTCGAGCGGAACGCTGACCGACTTCGTGACTGTGTCGAACAGCTCCTCCATCAGCCCGTTCATGTCGGACTGGAAATGCTCCGCGGGATCCGGCGCGGGATGCTGCGGCTGCATCGGCTGCTTGGCCGGGGCGTCGACAGGGAAGTAGTGGTGGTGGACGAAATCGTCCGGATGGATGAGCTTGAGGATGGCGTCGCTGATCTCGTGGAAGCGGCTGTCGTCAAAATTGATGCACAGCAGCCCCACAAGCTTGCCGCCGTCCTTGATGAACATCGTGCTCGAGCGGATGGTCTTGCCGTTGGCGAGCTGGCCGGTATAGTTGAGATTGTAGTCGCTCGTCTCATACTGCTTCTGCATGATCATGCGCAGCGCGGCGTTCGTGATGGGCGCGCCGACGCTCCGCCCGCTGATGGAGCCGTTGGCGATGGCTGCCACGCGGCTGTTTTCGGGCAGGATCTCATGCAGCACGACCTCATAATCCGGGCCGAGCGTCTTGCCGAGATACTCGACCAGCACGGTATATTGCCGGAGCATCTGTTCCGTCATGGGGAAACCCTCCTTGTCCACTGTTCCGTGATTCTCATACTAGCATAGATTTCGGGGGAAAGCAACAAAATGGGCGGCCATTTTCACCCAATTTTTCTCATGATAAGAAATTTCTTGCCTTGCTACAAAAATGAGAGGCTGGAATTGTTTAAAATGTACAATTTTTTCTTTTTTAACATGTGGTTTACAGTAATTATATTGACAGAATGAAAATGAGCTGATAAACTATTATCACAATGAGGAGGTGAGGACAGTTTATGAAAACCGTCATTTCAACACAGAACGCACCCGCAGCCATCGGCCCGTATTCGCAGGGCATCCAGGCCGGCAGCCTGATCATCACATCCGGCCAGCTGCCCATCGACCCCGCCACCGGCGCCTTCCCCGCCACCATCGAGGAGCAGACCCGACAGTCTCTGACAAACTGCAAGGCAGTTCTCGAGGCCGCAGGCGCAGCCATGGAAAACGTCATCAAGACGACCGTTTTCCTCAGCGATATGAATAACTTCGCAGCGATGAACGGCGTCTACGCCACCTTCTTCGAAGGCGCGTGCCCCGCCCGCAGCGCAGTTGAGGTCGCAAGACTCCCGAAGGACGCGCTCGTCGAGATCGAGTGCATCGCAGTCCTGTAAGAGGCAGCAAAACTTTGTAGATTGATACTGTCCGCCAGGCGCAGGCACGCGGCCTGCGACGACCGGGGTATCTCCAAACCAGACGGCGCGCCAGCGCCAAATTTATGGAGGTCAGTATTATGAGTCACGAATATCCGCTGAATGTCCCCGCACCCCATCACTTTACCTTTGCCGTCCGCGACATCCCCAACGTCACCGTGGAGCAGCGCGAGCGCGTCCTGAAGGCCACCCATTACAATGAGTTCGCATTCCCCGCAGGCATGCTGACGGTCGACATGCTGTCCGACTCCGGCACCACCGCCATGACGAACCAGCAGTGGGCCGCCCTGTTCCTGGGCGACGAGGCCTACGGCCGCAACACCGGCTACTACGTCCTGCTCGACACCTTCCGCGACATCTTTGAGCGCGGCGGCGAGAAGAACTGGAAGAAGATCGTCGATCTTGTCCGGACTGACTGCCGTGACGTCGAGACCATGATGGAGAAGGTCTACCTGCCCGAATACGAGGGCGGCCTGTTTAACGGCGGCGCAGCCCAGATGGAGCGCCCCAACACCTTCATCATCCAGCAGGGCCGCGCAGCCGAGTCCGTCCTGATGGAGATCGTCAAGAAGATCCTCGCCGCCCGCCATCCGGGCAAGGTCTTCACCATCCCCTCCAACGGCCACTTCGACACCACCGAGGGCAACATCAAGCAGATGGGCTCCATCCCCAGAAACCTCTATCATAAGGAACTGCTGTATCAGGTACCCGAAGGCGGCAAGTACGAGAAGAACCCGTTCAAGGGCAACATGGACATCGAAAAGCTCGAGCAGCTCATCACCGCTGTCGGCCCCGAGAATGTCCCGCTGGTCTTCACCTGCATCACCAACAACCCCATCTGCGGCCAGCCGGTCTCCATGGGCAACATCCGTGAGATCAACCGCGTCGCGCACAAGTACAACATCCCCCTGATCTTCGACGTCGCCCGCTGGGCCGAGAACTGCTACTTCATCAAGATGAACGAAGAAGGCTACGCAGACAAGTCCATCGCCGAGATCGCGACCGAGATGTTCTCCTACTGCGACGGCTTCTGCATGTCCGCGAAGAAGGACGGCCACGCCAACATGGGCGGCATGGTTGCCTTCCGCGACAAGGGCCTGTTCTGGCAGAACTTCTCCGACTTCAACGAGGACGGCACCGTCAAGACCGACGTCGGCGTTCTGCTGAAGGTCAAGCAGATCTCCTGCTACGGCAACGACTCCTACGGCGGCATGTCCGGCCGTGACATCATGGCGCTGGCTGTCGGTATGTACGAGAGCTGCGACTTCAACTACATGCATGAGCGTGTCTCCCAGTGCGAATACCTCGCGCAGGGCTTCTACAAGGCAGGCGTCAAGGGCGTCGTCCTTCCCGCCGGCGGCCACGCTGTGTACATCAACATGGATGAGTTCTTCGACGGCAAGCGCGGCCACGAGACCTTCGCAGGCGAAGGCTTCTCGCTCGAGCTGATCCGCCGCTACGGCATCCGCGTCTCCGAGCTTGGCGACTATTCCATGGAATACGACCTCAAGACCCCGGAGCAGCAGGCAGAGCTGGCCAACGTCGTCCGCTTCGCCATCGACCGCAGCCGCCTCACCCAGGAGCACCTCGACTACGTCATCGCAGCCGTCAAGGCTCTGTATGAAGACCGTGAGTCCATCCCCAACATGCGGATCGTCTGGGGCCACAACCTCCCGATGCGCCACTTCCACGCGTTCCTCGAGCCGTATCCCAACGAGGAAAAGTAATTCACAACACCAGAAGAAAAGAAGAGTAAGTAAACCCGGACGGCGCAGCGCCGGGGCCTCCCGGCGCTGCGTGACAGTCGAATCCAACATTCTTATTGGAGGGAAAAGTAATGGCTGATAAGCAAGCAACCACACAGCGCGACGGCTTTAAATCCAAATGGGGCTTTATTCTGGCCTGCATCGGTTCCGCCGTCGGCATGGGCAACATCTGGCGTTTCCCCATCATGGTCTCCATCTGGGGCGGCATGACGTTCCTCATCCCGTATTTCATCTGCGTCATCCTCATCGGCTCCACCGGCGTCATCGGCGAGTTCGCGCTCGGCCGTGCCACTGGCGCAGGCCCCATCGGCGCGTTCGGTAAGTGCACCGAGCTGCGCGGCAACAAAAAGATCGGCGAAGCCATCGGCTTCATTCCGGTCCTCGGCTCCATGGCGCTGGCCATCGGCTATACCGTCGTCATGGGCTGGATCTTCAAGTACACCGCGATCTCCATCACCGGCGACATGCATGCCATGGGCCAGGATATGGCGGCCATCGGCGGTCATTTCGACATCGTTGCGGTCAGCAACCTGCCGTGGATCATTGTCGCGATCGTCGCTTCGTTCGCCATCATGGCGATGGGCGTCTCCGGCGGCATTGAAAAGGCCAACAAGGTCATGATGCCCATCCTGTTCTTCCTGTTCGTGGGTCTTGGCATCTACATCGCCTTCCTGCCCGGCGCAAGCGACGGCTACAAGTACATCTTCAAGCTCGATCCCAAGGGTCTGGCCAATCCCATGGTCTGGATCTTCGCCTTCGGCCAGGCGTTCTTCTCCCTGTCCGTCGCGGGCAACGGCTCCGTCATCTACGGCTCCTACCTGCCCAAGAAGGAAAACATCCCCAACTCCGCCAGAAACGTTGCCGTTTTCGATACGCTGGCCGCTCTGCTCGCTGCCTTCGTCATCATCCCCGCCATGGCTGCTGGCGGCGCTCCGCTGGAGAAGGGCGGCCCCGGCCTCATGTTCGTCTGGCTGGTCAACGTCCTCAACGGTATGCCCGGCGGCCGGATCATCGGCGTCATCTTCTTCGTCTGCGTCCTGTTCGCGGGCCTCAGCTCCATCATCAACCTGTATGAAGCTCCGGTCGCTACCCTGCAGGATAACCTGAAGCTCAAGCGCGTCCCGGCGACCGCCATCATCCTGGTGATCGGCTGCGTGGTCGCGGTCCTCATCCAGAAGATCACCTCCGAGTGGATGGACGTCGTCTCGATCTACATCTGCCCGCTTGGCGCTCTGCTGGCCGGTATCATGTTCTTCTGGGTCGCCGGCAAGAAGTTCGTTCTCGGCGAAGTCAACGACGGCCTCCAGAAACCCATCGGCGGCTGGTTCTACCCGCTTGCCAAGTATGTCTACTGCATCCTCTGCATCGTAGCTCTGGTTGCCGGCGCAGCCCTCGGCGGCATCGGCTAAAGAATAAAAACCCCCTGAAAAACGCGCGTACCGAACCGGTACGCGCGTTTTTTGCCTGTAAGATATCACCCCACCTGATTCACGATCCCCGCGAACAGCGGCAGGCCGTCGGCGCCGGTGATGGCGAAGAGGAACGGCTCGTCGAGCTTGAACTTCACGATCTCCTCCGGCGGCATCGCGGCAGTCTCGCAGACCGAGAGGATGGTGTACGCCGCGGCCTCGCAGCCGTCCTCGTCGATCTTCACGCGCGCCGCGTGCTTGGCCTCGGTCAGGGCCAGCGGCAGCTGGTTCGCGGTCGTGAGCGGCGTGAAATCCGCCGCGCCGGGCGTCTGCACATCCGTCATGCCGAGCTGCGCCAGCGCGTCCAGAAGGTCCAGATCCGATGAAACGTCAAATTTCGGCAGGCTGAGGTCGACCTCGGCCTGCTGCGTCTGCGACCAGCTGCCGTTTGCCAGCAGGAAGCCCACCGCGTCCTCACTTTGCAGCAGATCTTCCGGCGTCACGCCCGCGTCCGGCTTCAAAAGCCACATCGACCCGCTGCTGCGCAGCGGAAGCTCCGTCGCCATGAACCCGTCGCCGTAGTACACTGTCCCGGACCGGCTGCTGTGCAGGAACGTCGCGGTCTCGTCGCCCGTGGGCGCGTGGAAGGTCTCCTCCGTGTTCGCGCCCTCGTAGAACTGGTCGCTCCACTGCGCGCTGTAGTAGATCGTCGACACCAGCGCCAGCACGGTCTCGGGCCGCAGCTGCACGCCGCCTGCCTGCTCGGTCAGCAGCCCGCCGGTGTTGTCGTTGAGCCAGCTCTGCAGCTGCTTGTTATAGTCCTCCGAGCCCATTTCCCCGGAAAAGGCCGAGGCGAAAAATTCCTCGCCCAGCTTTTTGAGCGTGTCCTCGTTATATTCGTACCCGTCCTGCAGCCAGATGGAGTTTGCAAGCAGGCTCGTGACCAGCCCGTCGTCCCAGCTGTTCTCCTGCCAGAGCAGCGCGGCGCGCGTCTGCAGCTCATCCAGCGAATCCGCGCCCAGCGCGTCCAGGATCTGCCCCTGCGTCTGCCCGTCTGTCACCGCCGCCAGCATGGCGAGTGCCATGTAGACGTTCAGCGGCGAGCACACGCGGTTTTCATCTCCCGCGCCCTGCAGCAGCACCGGGATGCTGCTGGTGAACCAGTGTGCCACGTCGGCTGGATCCACCATGGTCTGCAGCTTCTCCTGCCGGGCCGCCTGCCAGTCGTCGCAGGCCTTGTCATAGCCGCTGTAGTCGACCTTTCCGTCCTTGACAAAGTCCGTATCCTTCGGATACGGCACCGACGTCACCTCCGGCGGCGCAGCCAGCTGCCCGTCGGCCATCGATGCCTCCGGCAGCGTGATGATGCCGCCCGTCTTCGCCGCGCACGCCGCCATCGATACCGCGCACGCCGCCGCCAATACGATCGCAAGAAGTTTTTTCATGTCTGTCGCTCCTTTTTCATTCAGAATTTGTAAGGTCAAGAGAAGGCGCAGTCCAAAGGCTCCCCTTGCAGGGGAGCTGTCAGCCGCAGGCTGACGGAGAGGTCGTATCTTCCCGGCACAACCTCTCCGTCACGGCTTCGCCGCGCCACCTCCCCTGAGAGGGGAGGCAGGGGCATATGCCCCAACCAGTCCCTTCCTCTCTACAGACGCAGAAAAACAATAGAAGTTGCGCCCTCTGATTTTATTCAATTTGCCGACTTGCCTTTTTCCATGATTTGTGTAAAATACGAAGTAGAATGAAACCAAAAGGAGGCCGTTTTATGGCTGTCGATACGAAAAAATCCCTGCGCAATCAGGTCCTGTATTCCATCTACGTCCGCAATTACTCCAAAGAGGGCACCTTCGCCGCCGTGCAGGCCGACCTTGACCGCATCAAGGCCCTCGGCACGGATATCATCTGGCTGCTGCCCATCCATCCCACCGGCGAGAAAAACCGCAAGGGGAGCCTCGGTAGCCCATATGCCATCCGTGACTACCGCGCCGTCAACCCCGAGTTCGGCACGCTCGACGATTTCCGCCATCTGGTCGACGCCATCCACGCCCGCGGCATGAAGTGCATCATCGACGTCGTCTATAACCACACCTCGCCCGACTCCTGGCTGGCCGAAAACCACCCCGAATGGTTCTACCACAAGCCCGACGGCTCGCTCGGCAACCGCTTCGGCGACTGGTGGGACGTGGCGGATCTGGACTACAGCCACCCAGAGCTCTGGGACTACCAGATCGAAACGCTCAAGACCTGGGCCCGCCTCGTCGACGGCTTCCGCTGCGATGTCGCGCCGCTCGTCCCGCTGGAGTTCTGGAAGCGCGCCCGCGCAGAGGTCGCGACCGTCCGTCCCGGCTGCTTCTGGCTGTGCGAATCGGTTGAGCGCGGCTTCCATGTCGCCGCCCGCGCACAGGGCTTTGCAAGCCTGTCCGACGCCGAGCTCTATCAGGCGTTCGATGCCGCCTATGACTACGACGTCTACCCCTACTTCCGGGACTACCTCGAAGGCACCATCACCCTCGCGCAGTACGCCGACCGGCTGGACGCCCAGGAATGGCTCTATCCCGACAACTATGTCAAGCTCCGCTTCCTTGAAAATCATGACCGCGCCCGCGCGGCCCACATCCTCCCGGAGGAGATCGTGCGCCGCAACTGGACGGCCTTCAACTACTTCCAGCGCGGCCTGACCCTCGTCTACGCCGGGCAGGAGGTCGACGATCCGCACGTGCCGTCCCTGTTTGACAAGGACCCGGTCCACTGGCAGACCGGCCGCGACCAGTCCGACTTCCTCATCCGTCTCGCCGCGATCAAGCGCGACCCCATCTTCGCCGAGGGCAGCTACACCCTCACGGCCCTGCCGCACGACGTGCTGCTGGCCGTCTATGAGCAGAATGGCCGCCGCGTTGCGGGTCTGTTCAGTCTCCGCGGCGCGTCTGCGCTCGTCCGCTTCCCGGCGCCGAACGGCGTTTACCATGACAGCATCACCGGCCGCCCCGTCGAGATCTACGAAAACCAGCTCGCGACCGACGGCCAGCCGCTGATCCTGGAGCTCTGATCCGGATTTCCCGGAACAAACCGGAAAAATCAACGTCTAAATCCATATCAATGAATCAATGAAATGAAATGGAGGAACTTCTGATGAAGAAACTGTATAAAAGCAACAATCGTATGATCTGCGGCGTCTGCGCCGGCGTGGCCGAGTATTTCGGCATCGACCCGACGATCGTCCGCCTGATCTGGGCGGCCTTGGCCCTGAGCGGCACAGGCATTCTCCTGTATATCGTCGCCGCCATCGTCATGCCCGAAAACCTGGACGTGATGTAAGCGAGAAAAACAAACCCCGCCCGCTGCAAACGCAGCGGGCGGGGGATTTCTTTTCTCAGGGCAGCGTCCGGATGCAGTCTTTCAGGATCTGCATGAATTTCTCGCGGTCGAGGTGCAGGAGCACGAGGGCGTTCTGCACGCCGAATTTTTTGTCGCTCTGCAGGTCGGTGACGGTCTTGCCGAGCGTGACTGCGCCCTGCGTCTCGACGAACACGCCAGCCATCCGGCCTTCGAACAGCTCCGGGTGCGCCAGATACATCACGGGGCAGGAGTCATGCTGCGCCACGCCGGTGAGTCCGACGGTCTGGATCGTCTTCCACGCGCAGGCAAACAGCTCCTTGACGAGTCCGCCGCAGCGGTTGCCATATCCGGCCATCTCGTCCCAGTCCGCAGGGCGGAGCTCAGCCTGCATCGTCACATCCAGCCCGCACATGACGAGCGGTACGCCGGATTTGAACACGATCTGCGCCGCATCCGGGTCGTCGTAGATGTTGAACTCCGCCGCGGGCGTCACATTGCCGCCGACGGCCGCGCCGCCCATCAGGGCGATGGAATGCAGAAGTCCGTGCAGGTCCGGGTACTTGGTCAGCGCGATGGCCACGTTGGTCAGCGGGCCCGTGGCGACGAGCCGCAGCTCGCCCGGCATCCGCTTTGCCGCGGCGTACAGCGCGTCCCACGCGGGCGTCTGCTCCGGGGCCGTGTCGGGCAGGGGCAGCTGCACGTTTCCGAGGCCGTTTTCGCCGTGGAACGCGCCTGCCACATGCGGCTCGCGCACGAGCGGCCGCTCTGCGCCGGGGTAGACGGGGTAGTCCGCCCCCAGCAGATGCACCACGCGCCGCGTGTTCGGGAACGTGTTGCACAGCAGGCTGTTGCCCGCCACGGCGGACAGGCCGACGATCTGCAGCTCCGGCAGCGCGTGCGCCAGCATGATGGCGACGGTATCGTCCGTGCCGGTGTCGCAGTCGATCCAGATGGGAATTTGTTTCGTTGTCATGCCTTTGCCTCCCCATAGAATCCGATGGCCTCGACCAGCAGATCCGCAAAGCGGCCGCGGTCCACGTCCATCAGCACGTCGGCGTTCGGCGCGTGGCCGGAGAAGCCGAGCAGATCGCCCACGGTCGTCCCGCGGCAGTATTCGCCGCCGGTCTCGACCTGGACATACATGGGCCGGATCGTGAAGATCTCCGGATGGATGAGCGCCATGACGGCGCACGGGTCATGCATCGGGGCCCCAGCGTAGCCGATAGACCGGTGGAACTTGTAGAAGAACTCCAGCCACTGCGCCACGATATCGCTCACCGGGTTGCCGAGCGCGCGCACGCGCGCAAAGTCCTCCGGCAGGATCAGCGCCTTTTCCGTCACGTCGAGCCCCGCCATCGTGATGGGGACGCCGGAGGTGAAGACGATCTTCGCCGCCTCCGGGTCGACCAGAATGTTGAATTCCGCGGCAGGGGTCCAGTTGCCGGTGGCGATGCCGCCGCCCATGAGGCTGATGCGGGCGATCTTGCCCTTCAGCTCCGGATGCGCCAGCAGCAGCGCCGCGACGTTCGTCTGCGGGCCGGTGGCGACGATGGTGACGGGCTCTTTGGCCTCGCGCAGGACCTTCGCCATCAGCTCCGGCGCGGGAAGCTCGGACGGGGCGAAGGCCGGCTCCGGCAGCGCCGGGCCGTCGAGGCCCGATTCGCCGTGGACCGAGGGCGCGTTCATTACGTCGTTCAGCAGCGGATGCGGGCAGCCCTTGCCGACCGGTGCGTCCAGCCCGATGAGCGTGCAGACGCGCAGGGCGTTGTAGGTGGTTTTTTCGATCGTCTGATTGCCGCAGCACGAGGTCACGGCGAGAATGTCGAGCTCCCGGCTCGCCCGGGCCAGGACCCACGCGATGGCGTCGTCATGGCCGGGGTCGCCGTCGAGGATGACGGGGATCTTTTTCAGTTCGGACATACAAAGCTCCTTACTTGAGCGCCGCGGCGGAATGCAGCTTTTTGGCCCGGCTGCGCCGCACGAGCGAGAAGATGACAAGGCCGATGATCGTCACGGCGTAAGGGATGGGGGAGGCGAGGTTCGAGTCCAGGCCGACAGCCGAGAACTTGATGCCGAGCGCCTGCGCAAAGCCGAACACAAGCGAAGACAGCATACCGCCCAAACATTCGCCGCCGCCCATGGCCTGCGCGGCCAGCGCGATGAAGCCGCGGCCCGCGACCATGTCCAACGACCAGCCGGCCGCGTAGTACATCGACATGAATGCCCCGCCGAAGCCGCACATGAGGCCCGAGAAGCCGATGGCGATGTACTTGATCTTCAGCACCGACACGCCGACCGAGGAGGCCGCGTTCGGGTTTTCGCCCACCGCGCGGATGTTGAGGCCGAGGCTCGTCTTATAGAGCATCACGCTCGTCAGCGCGCAGCAGAGGAAAGCGATCCACGTCAGCAGATTGTGGCCCGAGAGGATGCCGCCCAAAAACGGGATCTTGCTGATGAGCGGAAGATTGATGCTTGGGATGAGTAGGTTGGAGTTGATCAGGCCCGTGGACGAGGCCATGGCCGTGCCCTCGGTCAGGTTTGTGATGACCTTGCAGAGGAACAGCGTGCCGCCCGAGCCCATCATATTGACGGCGATGCCGACGAGCGTGATATCCGTCTTCAGCTGGAAGGCGAAGAAGCCCATCATCAGGCTCATGAGCACGCCGATGGCCAGCGCCGCAAGCAGACCCCAGACCCAGCTGTGCGTGTAATACGACACCAGCGAGCCCGTCAGCGCGGAGAACATCATGAGGCCCTCAAGACCGATGTTGCAGAAGCCAGCCTTTTCGACCACGATGGCCGCCAGCGTCGCAAACAGGATCGGCGCGGAGATGCGGATGATGGAGAAGAAAAACTCCGGCGTCAGCAGCAGCTTCAGAAAATTAAGCATGTTCCGCGCCTCCTTTCTGCGCTTCGAGCGCGGCCTTGGCGGCCAGCTCCTCCTGCGCGGTCTTGACGACCAGCTTCTGGCGGTAGCCGGACAGGAACTGCTCAGCCGCGAAGAACAGGAAGATGACGCCCTGGATGATATCGATCAGCTGCGAGGGCACATTGGCGTAGGTCGCCATCAGCTCGCAGCCCTTCGTGAGATACGCCATGAAGAACGAGGCGAACGGCACGAACCACGGGTTGTTGCCCGCGAGAATGGCGATCGTGATGCCTGTCCAGCCGTAGCCCGGCAGCGAGCTCCACGAGAAGGTCGGGTAGCGGCCGAGCATCTCGATACCGCCGCCGATGCCCGCGAGGAAGCCGCCCAGCACCTGCGACAGAACGATGACCGTCGCGACCTTCATGCCGGAATACTTGGCGAACGCCTGGTTGATGCCGATCATGCGGATGGTGTAGCCCCAGCGGGTATTGTATATGAAAAGCCCGATGAGCACGACGCACGCGATGGCGACGACGAAGCCCCAGGAGAGCTTCGAGCCGTTGTCGATCAGCGGCGCGATCTTGGACGTTTCGAGGAATTCATACGACTGGATCTGGCCCTTGGTCTTGTCGGCCAGGTATGTATTCATCAGGTACTTGATGAAGTACATGACGATGTAGTTGAGCATCAGCGAGCAGACCATCTCGCTCACGTCGAGCTTGGTCTTGAGCAGCGCCGGCAGCAGCATCATCACCGCCACGGCCAGACCGCCCGCCAGCACGCCGACGATCGGGTGGATGGCGGCCGCCATCGGCACATAGACCGCGACCATGGCCGTCGAGAACGCGCCGAGCATGATGCCGCCCTCGGAGCCGAGGTTAAACTGGTTGGCCGAGAACATCACGCAGACGGACAGGCCCGTAAAGATGATCGGGATCATCGAGGCGAGGATGTCGGTCAGGCGCTTGAAGTCGAATTTCGTGCCGCTGCGGCCCATGCGGAACAGCGGGCCGACCAGCAGCTGCTTGAGCGCGCCGCCCGTGGCCGCGAGCTTTTCGGCAAAGCTATTGCCGTCGGCAGACAGGAAGATCAGCAGCGTCGCCACCAGCAGTGCGATCAGAATGGCGAGCAGACCGCGGATCACCGAAAACAGGATCTGACGTTTCTTAGTCATGGCAAACCCTCCGGATCTCTTCGTCGCTCTGCTGCTTGAGCCCGAGCATGTATTCGCCCATCACATCGTCGGTGAGGGTGGAGGTATCTTCAAAATAGGCCGCGATCTTACCGCCGTGCATGACGATCAGACTGTCGGACAGCTCCATGACCTCGGCCAGATCCGCCGAGATCAGCAGCACCGCGATGCCGGACCGCGACAGCTCGACGAGCTTCTTGCGGATGAACTCCGTCGCGCCGACGTCGATGCCGCGCGTCGGCTGGTCGGCAAGGATGAGCACCGGATCGCCGGAGAACTCACGCGCGACGACGACCTTCTGGATATTGCCGCCCGAGAGCATCCCGACCTGCTGCTTGCGCGACTTGCAAAGGACCGTATAGTCCTCGATGAGCCGGTCGGCCTCCTCGTGGATGGCCTTCATGTTAAAGAGAGGCCCGTGGTTCAGCCGTTTTTCCGCCGAGCGGTCGGAGATGAGGTTTTCCTCGATCGAGGCGGAGGCGGCGATGCCGTAGAGCATCCGGTCCTCCGGTACGAGCGAGATGCCCTTGCTGCGCAGCTTCTGCTGCGGCAGGCCGAGGATGTTCTCCTCCTGCACCGTGACGCTGCCCGCGTTCGGCGTCAGGAAGCCGAAGAGCATGTCGACCAGCTCCTTCTGGCCGTTGCCCTCGACGCCCGCGATGCCGAGGATCTCGCCCCGACGCACGTCGAAGGAGATCTTGTCGAGCATTTTCTTGTGCCACTCGTTGACGTATTCCACGTCCCGCACGCGCAGCACCACGTCCGTCGGCTGCGCCTTGTCCTTCTGCACGTTCAGAATGACGTCGCGGCCGACCATCAGCCGGGAGATCTCCTCTTTTGTCACATCGCAGGTGTTGTACACGCCCATCGAGCGGCCGCCGCGCATAATGGTCAGCCGGTCGGTGATCTCCATGATCTCGTTGAGTTTGTGGGAGATGAAGACGATCGTGTAGCCCTGCTCCTTCAGATTCCGCAGCTCCTTGAACAGCTCGACCGTCTCCTGTGTGGTCAGAACGGCCGTCGGCTCGTCGAGGATGAGGATCTTCGCGCCGCGGACCAGCGCCTTGAGGATCTCGACCTTCTGCTTCATGCCGACCGGGATGTCCATGACCTTGGCCTCCGGCTCGACGTGCAGGTTGTATTTTTCCGCGTATTCCTTCGTGATGGCGACGGCCTTCGCGTGGTCAATGAAAAGACCCTTGCGCGGCGCCATGCCGAGCACCATGTTCTCCGCCACGGTCAGGCTTGGCACGAGCATGAAGTGCTGGTGCACCATGCCGATCCCGTGGGAGATGGCGACGGTAGGGGAGGTGAGCGACAGCTTTTCGCCGTTCACCCAGATCTCGCCGCTCGTCGGCTGCTCCAGACCAAAGAGCATCTTCATGAGCGTCGATTTGCCGGCGCCGTTTTCGCCCATCAGCGCGTGGATCTCGCCTCTGCGGAGGAAGAAGTCCACGCCCTGGTTGGCCGCGACACCGTTGGGATACACCTTGGTGATCCCTTTCATCTGGACGACATACTGCTCGTCCGGACGGCCGGTTTTTTCGTCTGGCATACGATATGTTCCTCTCTTTCTTCAGAAAAAGTTGTGCGCATAAAAAGCAATAAGTAATAGTGAATCCTGAAGAAGCGACAAAATTGCCGCGCTGAATGCGCCACGTCGCTTGTTCCTTATTCACTATTACTTTTTACCGCATGTTCCGGGGAGACTCAGAGAGTCTCCCCGGAAAGAACCGAAATTACGGTCTGACAGAGTCGCGCAGCGCGGCGACGTCAAAGTTGGCGTCGAACGCGGTGTCGACCTTGGTGCTGCCGTCCATGATACCGGCCTGTGCAGCCTCAACGGCGGCCTTGGTCTCGGCGGAAGCGTACTTGTCGTAGTTCTTGTCGGTCACGATGCCGACGCCGCCCTCGGCCAGGCCGAGCTGGACTTCGGTGCCCCAGTAGGTCTTACCGGCATCCCACTGGTCGAAGATCCAGATGATGGAGTTGCCGATGTTCTTGAGGCCGGAGGTCAGCGTCAGCGCTGCAAGGTCGGAGGAGAAGGTCAGCTCCTGGTCGGAGTCGACGCCGATGAACCATGCCTTGCCGGTCTCCAGAGCAGCCTCAGCCGCGCCGTTGCCCGCGTTGCCGGCAACGCCCCAGATGATGTCGCACTTGTTGTCGTTAATCATGGAGTAGCCGAACTCCTTGGCGATGGCGGTGTCAACGTAGTCGTTGGTGTAGCGGGTGTCGACCTTGATGTCGGGGTTGACGGCCAGAGCGCCCTCAATGAAGCCGGTCAGGAAGTCGTTGATGACCGGGGAGTCAACGCCGCCGACGAAGCCGATGACTGCGTCCTCGTTGATCTTGTCGAGGTTCGTATCAGTGGTCATGCAGGCGGCGTAGGTGCCGACCAGATAACCCATGTCGTTCTGCTTGTAGGTGATGTTGACAACGTTGGAGTTGTTGCCGGCATAGGTGTTGTCGTCGAAGATCAGGTAAAGCTGATCGGGATACTGCGTGGCGACTTCCTTCAGGTAGTCGGGCATCTGGTAGGTGCCGCAGATGACGAGGTCATACTCGCCGGACTCGGAAACGTCGTACAGCGTGGACAGCCACTTCGGCTGGTCTTCGTCCAGACCGCCAAGCTCGATGGTGTCGCAGGTGATGCGGCCGTCGTCGATCAGCTTGTTGATGCCGGCCTGCGCGGAGTCGAAGAAGGACTTGTCGCCCAGGTTGCCGTTGACGATGTAGACCACGTGCTTCACGTCGTCCGCAGCGGGAGCTTCTTCCTCAGCGGCCGGGGTCTCTTCCTCGGCAGCGGGGGTCTCTTCAGTGGTTTCCGCCGGTTCCGCTGCAGACTCGGCAGTGGTGGTATCGGTGGCGGGCTCCGTCTTGGATGCGCAGGCAGCCAGACCGAGCACCATGATCGCTGCAAGCAGCAATGCGATGATCTTTTTCATGTTTGTTCCTCCATCATGTTCAATCTGTATGATTGTGGGGATAAAAATCCCACTGTTATTGTACAGGACTCATGAAGACCTGTCAATATGTCTCCCGGCAGCAGACAAAATTTTTTTTTGCGCCGGCTGAAAGATTTTTGCACGCCGCCCGGCTCAGTCGTCGACCTTCTCCGAGTCGATGATGGGCCCGCCCATATACATGTGCAGCTTCTGCCGCGCCTCGCGCACGCGCTTGGAGAACGCGAGCGTCGCAATGAGGTCGAACACGCCGTCGACGATCAGCGAGATCCCGGCCAGCAGCATGATCGAGTCGAATTTGCCGAACAGGATCACGCACCCGAGCGCGATCGTGATGACGGCCAGCGCCGCCAGCACCCACCAGCCGCCGAGCTTTGCCCGCGCGCAGTCAATGCCGTCCTGCAGCGTGACCATGCCGTCGATGACCAGAAACACGCCAAAAATGACGGTCAGCAGCCCCTGGATGACCTCCGGCCGCAGCAGGCAGAACACGCCGCACACCAGCAGCACGATGCCAGACACCAGTGCGTACGACCCGAACAGCCGCCCCGAGGCCAGATAGCTCACCACCGCCGCAATGCCGGAGGCCAGCAGCAGAATGCCCGCCACATAGCAGATAACGTCCGCCGACGTCTGCGGCGTCAGAATAAACAGCAGCCCGATCAAAATCGCACTGAACGCGATGATCAGACTGCGCCACTTCAGGCACTTGAAATAACTCCGGATGGATCCCATAAAAAAGCTTCCTTTCATTCTTTATAATAATATTATGCCGCGTCCCGCCCCAAAAAACAACAGTCATTTTCCGCCCCCTGCCCGACCGCAGCCCAAAGGCTCCCTTGTGTAAAGGGAGCCTGGGGGATGTGCACCATTCAAGGCTCCCCTTGCAGGGGAGCTGGCGCCGCAGGCGACTGAGAGGTTGTCTCTTCCCGGCACGACCTCTCCGTCCCGGCTTCGCCGAGCCACCTCCCCTGGGAGGGGAGGCTTTGGATCTGCGCCCCATCTCCACGCTCCTCGTATTCTATGATTGCATTTCCCGCAGAAAAATGCTAAAATACCTTGATAGAATAAATTGGAGAGGTATCCGCGTGTATCTGAAATCATTGGAGATCCAGGGCTTCAAGTCCTTCCCGGACAAGACGCTTCTGCAGTTCGGCAGCGACTGTACCGCCATCGTCGGGCCGAACGGCAGCGGAAAATCGAATATATCCGACGCCATCAGCTGGGTCCTAGGCGAGCAGAGCACCCGCGCCCTGCGCGGCGCGAAGATGGAAGACGTCATCTTCGGCGGCACCGCCAAGCGCCCCGCCGTCGGCTACGCCGAGGCCACCCTCGTCCTCGACAACTCCGACGCCAGCCTTCGCATCGAGACCCCCGAGGTCATGATCACCCGCCGCTATTTCCGCTCCGGCGAGAGCGAATACTATATCAACAAGCAGCTTGCCCGCCTCAAGGACATCAACGAGCTGTTCATGGACACCGGTCTTGGCCGAGAGGGCTATTCCAACATCGGCCAGGGCCGCATCGACGAGATCCTCGCCCTCAAATCGACCGACCGCCGCGAAATTTTCGAGGAAGCCGCCGGCATCTCCAAATTCCGCCACCGCAAGGAGGATACCGAGCGCCGTCTGGCCAACACCGAGGACAATCTTCTGCGCATCGGTGACAAGATCTCCGAGCTGGAGCTGCAGGTCGGCCCCCTGAAGGAGCAGGCGGAAAAGGCGCAGAAATATCTGACGCTCCGCGGCGAGCTCCGTGGGCTCGAGGTCACGGTCTGGCTCGAAAACCTCAAAAAGATCGCCGAGACTGCCCGCAAGGCCGAGACCGACTATGCCTCCGCCGCCTTCATCCTCGAGCAGGCGCACGACGAGCTGACCACTCTCTACAGCCGCTCCGAGCAGCTGAGCCTGCAGTATAACCAGCAGACCCTCCAGCTTGACCACCAGCGCGAGACCATCGGCCAGCTCGAGACGGCCCGCCAGCAGACCCAGAACGATATCACCCTCCTGCAGTCCGAGACCCAGCACCACCGCACCAACATCGCCCGCGTGCAGCAGGAGCTGCAGGACCAGCAGACCCGCAGCGGCGGCATCGCCGGGCAGATCGCGGCCGAGCAGGAGAAGATCGCGGCAAATGATCAGGAGCTTTCCGAGGCCGAACAGGCTCTCGCGCAGGCGCAGACGCAGGCGGACGCCCTCTCCGGCGAAGCTGCCGCGGCAGGCCAGAAGCTGACCGCCCTGCACGCCCAGCAGGCGCTTTTGCAGACGCAGAGCGCCTCCACCCAGGCGCAGATCGCCTCCATGGAGGCTTCCATGGAAGAGGTGCAGGCCCGCAAAGCCGTCCTCGAAGAGGACCTGACCGCCGCCCGTGCCCGCAAAGCCCAGATCGCTGACCAGCAGTCCGCCTGCAAAAAGAGCCTTGCCCAGGCGCAGGAGGACGCGCAGAGCGCGAAAAACACCATCGCCGGCTACGAGCTCCGGCTCAGGACCCGGCAGGACAAGCGCGACGCCCTGCAGAAGCAGGCGAGCGCCGCCAGCGTCCAGCTCGATACCCTCGATTCCAAGATCCGCATGCTGCAGGAGCTTGAGCGCGACTATGAGGGCTTTTCCAAGGCCGTCCGCCTTGTCATGCAGGACGCGGGCGCCGGACGCCTGCGCGGCGTCCACGGCCCGGTCTCCAAGCTCATCCGCGTCGAAGACCGCTATACCACCGCCATCGAGACCGCGCTCGGCGCGGCCATGCAGAATATCGTCGTCTCCTCCGAGGAAGACGGCAAAGCCGCCATCCAGATGCTCAAGCGCCGCGACGGCGGCCGCGCGACCTTCCTGCCCCTCACCACCATCCGGCCCCAGACGCTGCAGGATACCGTCTGCCAGCGCCAGCCGGGCTTCATCGCCATCGCCTCCAGTCTCGTTTCCTGCGACGCGCAGTACCGCGCCGTCGTGGAAAACGCCCTCGGCCGCACCGTCATCTGCGACACGCTCGACCACGCCGTGTCCATGGCCCGCGCGAGCGGCAGCCGCGTGCGCATCGTCACGCTCGACGGGCAGGTCATGAACGCGGGCGGCAGCATGACCGGCGGCTCCGCCGCCAAAAGCGCGGGCGTGCTGACCCGCGCCAATACGCTCTCACGCCTCGCGGAAGAACGCAAAGCGCTCGCCACCAGCGCCGAGACCCTTCGCCAGCAGACAGCCGAAGCCGCCTCGCTCGCCGCGAAGACCGAGTTTGAGATCACCGCCGTCCAGGGCCGCCTCCGCGAAGCGGAGGACGAGGTCCTGCGCCGCACCGAGGAAGCCAAGCAGGTCCAGCTCCTGGCTGCGACGGTCGAGGAGAACCTGCAGAATCTCGAAGCCGAGTTCACCCGCCTCACCACCCGCACCGGCGGCGAGGAGGGCAAGCTCCAGACCCTCAAGGACCAGCTGCGGCAGCAGACGGACGCCCAGTCCGCCCTTGCGCAGCAGGAAGCGGCGCTCGACGCGGAGCAGTCCGCCCTTTCCGCCCGCCAGCAGCAGTCCGCGGACGAGATGACCCGCCTGCGTTTGCAGACCGCCGCCATCGAGGCGGCCCGCAGCGCCTCCGAGACCACCATCGCCCAGCTGCAGGCCCTCAGCGAGGCCATGCAGGGCGACGTGACCCAGAAAACGAACCTGATCGCCGAATACGAGGCGCAGATCGCCGCGCTCGAGGCGCAGATCGAAGAAAAGACCGCCGCGCTCGCGGCGGGCGAGCGCGAGCTGGACGAGGCTCAGCAGACGCTCAAAGCCGCCGTCGACGCCCGCGCCCAGCTCGAGGCCAAACGCAACCAGACCGAAAAACAGGCGCAGGAGAAAAACCAGTCCATCCTCCAGCTCGAACGCGAAACGGCCCGTCTCGAGCAGAAAAAGGCCACCAGCGAGCTCGAGGAAAAGCAGATCGTCGATCGCCTCTGGGATTCCTACGAGCTGACGCCCGGCACCGCCGAAAAGGAGATCGTCGAGATCGAAAATCTCCCCGCCGCCAACAAGCGCATCGGCGAGGTCCGGCGGAAGATCTCCGCCCTCGGCACGCCGAACCTCGGCGCGATCGACGAATACGCCCGCGTGTCCGAGCGCTACGAATACCTCACCGCCCAGCGCGACGATGTGCAGCACGCCAAATCGGAGCTGGAGACCATCGTCGCCTCCATCACGACCGAGATGACGGAGATCTTCGTGCGCGAGTTTGCCCGCATCGACGAGTATTTCGGCAAGACCTTCGCCGAGATGTTCGGCGGCGGCAAGGCCTCGCTCATTCTGGAAGATAAGTCCGCGCCGCTCGAATGCGGCATCGAGATCCGCGTCCAGCCGCCCGGCAAGCAGGTCAAGACCATCACGCTGCTCTCCGGCGGCGAGAAGGCCTTCGTCGCCATCGCGCTCTATTTCGCCATCCTCAAGGTCCGGCCCACGCCGTTCTGCATGCTCGACGAGATCGACGCCGCGCTGGACGACCGCAACGTCGAGCGCTTCGCCAGCTACCTCCATACCCTCAGCGACAAGACCCAGTTCATCGTCATCACCCACCGCCGCGGCACGATGGAAGCCGCCGACGTCCTCTACGGCGTCACCATGCAGGAGCAGGGCGTCTCCAAGATCCTCCGCCTGAGCCTCGACGAACTCGCCAAACAGCTGGGCATCACGGCGTAAGACGGATATCACGTTCCAAAGCCTCCCCTCCCAGGGGAGGTGGCCCGGCGAAGCCGGGACGGAGAGGTCGTTTCAAATTTGCGACAACCTCTCAGTCAGCCTGCGGCTGACAGCTCCCCTTTCAGGGGAGCCTTGGGCTTTGCCTTTTCCACTGCCAAACCATCCAGAAAGGATTCAGATACATGGGATTTTTTGAAAAACTCAAGCAGGGGCTGAGCAAGACTGCCAGCTCCATCAGCAGCGTCTTCACCGCCAGCGAGCTGGACGACGACTTCTACGACGATCTGGAAGAGAGCCTCATCGTCTCCGACCTCGGCATGGACACCACCGAGACCGTCATGGACCGCCTGCGCCAGACCGTCCGCGAGCAGCACATCAAGACCGTCGACGAGGCCAAGATCGCCCTGCGCGCCATCCTCGCCGACATGCTGAACGTCGGCGACTCCGGTCTGCGGCTCGACACGAAGCCGTCGGTCATCCTCGTCATCGGCGTCAACGGCGTCGGCAAGACCACCACCATCGGCAAGCTCGCCCACCAGCTGCGCGACCAGGGCAAAAAGGTCCTCCTGTGCGCGGGCGACACCTTCCGCGCCGCCGCGGCCGACCAGCTCGAGATCTGGTCGGAGCGCGCCCACTGCGACATCATCCGCCAGCACGAGGGCGCCGACCCCGCCTCCGTCGTCTATGACGCCATCGCCGCGGCCAAGGCCCGCGGCAGCGACGTCATCATCTGCGATACCGCCGGCCGTCTGCACAACAAGCAGAACCTCATGAACGAGCTGAACAAGATCTCCCGCATCCTGGACCGCGAGCTGCCGAACGCCAGCAAAGAGGTCCTGCTCGTCCTCGACGGCACGACCGGCCAGAACGGCCTCCTGCAGGCCAAACAGTTCCAGGAGTGCGCGGGCGTCACCGGCATGGTGCTGACCAAGCTCGACGGCACGGCCAAGGGCGGCGTCGTCATCGCCGTGGCGCAGGCGCTGCAGATCCCGGTCAAATTCATCGGCGTCGGCGAGCAGATCGACGATCTCATGCCCTTCGACGCGAAAAGCTTCGCGGAGGCGCTCATATGAAAGTGATCCTGGCCAGCAAAAATCAGCATAAGCTCACCGAGCTATCGGCGATCTTGTCCGGGCTCGGCTTTGAGATCGCGCTCGAGTCCGAATACGGCCTCGATATCGATGTCGACGAGACCGGCACGACCTTTGAGGAAAATTCTCTTCTCAAGGCCGAGGCCGTCATGAAGGCCAGCGGCCTGCCCGTCCTGGCCGACGATTCCGGCCTCATGGTCGATAGCCTGGACGGCGCACCGGGCGTCTATTCCGCCCGCTACGGCCACAAAAACTCCGATGCCGAGCGCATCTGCTATCTGCTTGCAAACCTGAAGGATGTTCCGGCGGGCAGCCGCGCGGCGAAGTTCGTCTGCGTCATCACCTGCCTGTGGCCGGACGGCCGGAAGATCGTCGCCCGCGGCGAATGCCCCGGCGAGATCCTCTTTGCCCCGCAGGGGACCGGCGGCTTCGGCTACGACCCGGTCTTCTTCCTGCCGGAGCTCGGCAAGACCTACGCTGAGCTCACCCCGGCGGAAAAGAACGCCATCTCGCACCGCGCACGGGCCCTGCAGGCCTTCTGCAGAATCTATCAGGAGGAATTGGAACATGATGACAAGTAAAGAACGCGCCGCGCTGCGCGCGCAGGCCAATCCGCTGGAGGTCACCCTGATCGTCGGCAAGAGCGGCATTTCCCAGACCCTTCTGGACGAGGCCGTCATCCTGCTCGACAGCCACGAGCTCGTCAAGGGCCGCGTCCTCGAGACCGCCGGACTCACCGCCCGCGAAGCGTCCGACATGCTCTGCGAAGCGCTCGGCGCCGAGGGCATCGCCTGCGTCGGCACGAAGTTCGTGATCTGGCGCAAGTCGGAAAAGCTCGCGCAGGAAAAGAAAAAGGCCGCGGCCAGAAAGCCCGCCAAAAAGAAGCCATCCGGCAACGACAACCCCGTCAAGGCCGGCCTGCGTGCCCGCAAGCAGGCGGCCGAGCAGCAGCGCAAGCAGCGCAAGCAGTACTTCCACGACAAGGCGGTCGCCGCCGCGATCGAGCGCAGCCGCCAGCAGAAGGAAGAACAGGATTAACAACGTGCAGGGGAGGAGCTGGATATGAGACGGATCGGCATTTACGGCGGCAGCTTCAATCCGCCGCATCTGGGCCACGTGCTGGCGGCGCGGAACGCGCGCGCGCTTCTGCAGCTGGGCGAGATCCTTTTCATCCCGGCGGCCATCCCGCCGCATAAGGCCGTGGCCGGCGGCTCGCCGGACGGCGAAACGCGCCTCGCGCTCACCAAGCTCGCCATTGCGGGCGAGCCCGGCATGTCCGTCAGCCGCATCGAGCTTGACCGCCCCGGCCCGAGCTATACCGTGGATACGCTGCGCGCGCTCCGGGAAAGCTATGGGCAGGACGAGCTGTTTCTGCTCATGGGGACCGACATGTTCCTCTCCTTCTTCCAGTGGCGCGAGCCGGAGGCCATCGCAAAATTAGCGACGCCTGTCTGCATGGCCCGCGTGCGCGCCGATGCCGCGCTTTCCGCCGCCCTTCAGCAGCAATCGCAGGCCGTTGAGACCGCCTTCGGCGTCCGTCCCATCGTCCTGCAGAACGAGTGTCTGGAGATCTCCTCCACCGAGGCCCGGCGGCTGCTCTTCTTCGGCATCGCGGACGGGCTTCTGCACCCGGACGTGCTGGCGAAGATCGAGCGGGAAAAGCTCTACGGTGTGGGCAGCGACTACCGCGGCCTGCCGTTTGAAGACCTGCGCCGCGTCAGCCTCTCCCTCCATAAAGAAAAGCGCCGCGCACACACGCAGGGCGTATCCGACACAGCCGTGCAGCTCGCGCAGAAATACGGCGCAGACACGCAGCTGGCCGCCCGCGCGGGCATCCTCCACGACGTCACCAAGGCGCTCACGCCCGGCGAGCAGCAAGCGCTCATCGGCCGCTGGCAGCTGCCCGTGACAGAGTTTGAGCGCGCAAATCCGCAGCTCCTGCACGCCAAGACCGGCGCGGCGGCCGCCAAGAGCATCTTCGGCGAAAGCGACGCCGTTGTCAGCGCCATCAAGTACCACACGACCGGGAAGCCCGATATGACGGCGCTCGAAAAGATCATCTATCTGGCCGACATGATCGAGCCGAACCGCACCTATCCCGGCGTGGACACCATCCGCGAAGCCGCGGCGCGCGATCTCGACGCGGGCGTGCTGCTCGCGCTCGAGCGGACCATCGCCTTTTTGCAGGAAGAGCGGGCGGCCGTGTGCGAGACTTCCATCCACGCGCGTGACTGGCTCCTGCAAGCCCGAAAGGAACTCTGAATGAAATTGTTTGGCAATCGCCGCCGCGCAGCCCATGCCGCGCCGCGGCAGAAGCTCCCGCGCGGCACGCGGGCGGCGATCATCGCCGTGTGTGTCGTGCTGGCGCTGACGGGCGGTGTGTTCGCCGCCTGGAAGCTGCTCGTAAAGCCTGTGCAGCGCCCCAGCCTCTCCCAGCCGGATCCGGAGCCGGTATCCGAGCCGGACGAGGCCGAGCCCTCCGTCATCCATGTCACACCGCATGAGACGGAGCAGCCGGAGGAGGAACCCGGGCCGGACGTCCCCACCGAGCAGCCCAAGGCCCTGCAGGACGGCGTCTACAACATCCTCATCTGCGGCACCGACGACGACGGTACCCGCACCGACACCATCATCATCGCCCATCTCGACGCGAACGACCATACGGTCGCGCTCCTGTCCATCCCGCGCGACACGCCGGTCGCGACCGGCGGCGGGGGACTCATGAAGATCAACTCCGTCTACGCAGGCGGCGGCAAGGACGGCATGGAGCGCCTGGCCGCCAGGCTCAAAGACCTGCTTGGCTTCCCGGTCGACGGCTACGTGCTCGTGGACCTCGAGGCGTTCCAAAAGACCGTCGACCTTGTCCGCGGCGTCGAATTCGACGTGCCGATGGACATGAACTACGAAGACCCCTCGCAAAACCTCTATATCCACCTGCAGAAGGGCCTGCAGACGCTTGACGGCGAACAGGCCATGGGCCTCGTCCGCTTCCGCAAGGGCTACGCCACGCAGGACATCCAGCGCACCCAGACCCAGCAGCAGTTCCTCAAGGCCCTGGCCAAGCAGTGCCTGTCCGTCAGCAGCCTGACGAAGCTCAGGGAATTCGCGGATATCTTCTCCCAATACGTCACCACGAACCTCACGACCGGCAACATGGTCTGGTTCGGCAAGGAACTGCTCAGCTGCGATTTTGACAATATGAAGACCTACACCGCCGAGGGCGAGGGCGCGATGATCAATGGTGCGTCCTATTACCCCCTCTACGCCGGAAAGCTGCTGAGCGTCGTGAACGAAGCCTTCAACCCCTACGATACGCCCATCAGCGCCGGGAGTCTGACCGTCATCACGCCGGAGACGGCCTATTCCTACCAGAAGCAGGCCGACCCCGCCCCGGAGATCCCCGAAACGCCGGAAACCACCGAAGCCCCCGACGAGACCCCGGACCTTCCCGCGGAAGATCCCGCGGAGGACCCCGCTGACCCCGTACAGCCGGAACAGCCGCTCCCGGACGACCCCTTCGCGGGCGACGCGCTCTGGGAAGACACCGATCCTGAAGAATAGAAAGGAAGCAAACTATGCTCAGTGCAAAAGAAGTCGCCGCGCGCGCGGCAAAGGCGCTCGACGCCAAGATGGGCGAGGACATCCGCCTCATCGGCATCACCGATATCTCGACCCTCGCCGATTATTTCCTCATCTGCACCGCCACCAGCTCCACCCACGTCAAGACGCTCTGCGACGCCGTCGAAGAGACCATGGACGAAGCCGGCGAGCCGATGCTCTCCCGCGAGGGCCATCGCGGCGGCACGTGGGTGCTCATGGACTTCGGCAGTCTCGTCGTCCACGTCTTCACGGCCGAGGCCCGGAAGTTCTATGATCTCGAACGCCTCTGGCAGGACGGCCATCAGGTGAATCTTTCGTCCGTCCTGGGCGAAAACGCTTGACAAATCCGCGAAAAGTAGTACAATAACCCGGTAAAAGGCAAAGAAGGGGAATGCCCCGCGCGAATTTCTCAGAGACCCGGCGGCCGGTGCGAGCCGGGAAGGATGCGCGGACGGCTCTCGCCCCGGAGCCGCTGTTCCGAACCGCAGTAAGGACAGACGGATGGCCGCGTTAGAGGCCGCTTGAGGGCTGCGTCTGCAGCCGAAGCAGGGTGGTACCGCGTAGTTTACGCCCCTGACCGGATGGTCAGGGGCGTTTTTAACGTCAGAATTATCAGACAAAGGAGTTTGTTATGAAATACGATTTTGCAGCCATCGAGAAGAAATGGCAGGAAAAGTGGGAGCAGACCAAGCCCTACGCCGCTGTCACCGGCGACAAAAAGCCCAAGTTCTACGGCCTTATCGAGTTCCCGTACCCCTCGGCCGCGGGCCTGCACGTCGGCCATCCGCGCCCGTTCACCGCGATGGACATCATCTGCCGCAAAAAGCGGATGCAGGGCTATAATGTCCTGAACCCGATCGGCTTCGACGCTTTCGGCCTGCCGACGGAGAACTTCGCCATCAAGAACCACATCCATCCTGCCATCGTCACCAAGCGGAACATCGAAAACTTCACCCGCCAGCTCAAAATGCTCGGCTACAGCTTCGACTGGGACCGCGTCGTCGACACCACCGACCCCGAGTACTACAAGTGGACGCAGTGGATCTTCCTGCAGATGTACAAGCACGGCCTGGCCTACAAGACCACCATGCCCGTCAACTGGTGCACGAGCTGCAAATGCGTCCTGGCCAACGAAGAGGTCGTCGAGGGCGTGTGCGAGCGCTGCGGCGCGCCGGTCATCCGCAAGGAAAAGAGCCAGTGGATGCTCCGTATCACCAAATACGCCGACCGTCTGATCGACGATCTGGACGATTTGGATTACATCGAGCGCGTCAAGACCCAGCAGCGCAACTGGATCGGCCGCTCCACCGGCACCGAGGTCACCTTCCACACCAACACCGAAGACGATATCACCGTCTACACCACCCGTGTCGACACCCTCTTCGGCGTGACCTATACCGTCATCTCGCCCGAGCATCCGCTGCTCGCCAAGTGGAAGGACAAGATTGCCAACTGGGCCGACGTCGAGGCCTACAAAGAGGCTGCCGCCCGCAAATCCGACTTTGAGCGCGGCGAACTGAACAAGGACAAGACCGGCGTCCGCCTCGAGGGCATCGAGGTCACGAACCCCGCCACCGGCAAGGTCGTGCCCATGTTCGTCTCCGACTATGTCCTCATGAGCTACGGCACCGGCATCGTCATGGGCGTGCCCGGCCACGACCAGAGAGACTGGGACTTCGCCACGAAGTTCGGTCTGCCCATCGTCGAGGTCGTCAAGGGCGGCGACATCACCAAGGGCGCCTTTACCCTCAAGGACGATACCGGCATCATGGTCAACTCCGGCTTCCTGGACGGCATGACCGTCAAAGAGGCCATCCCCGCCATGAAGCAGTACGCCATCGACCAGGGCTGGGGCCACGAAAAGGTCAACTACAAGCTGCGCGACTGGGTCTTCTCCCGCCAGCGCTACTGGGGCGAGCCCATCCCGATGGTCTCCTGCCCGAAGTGCGGCTGGGTGCCGGTCCCCGAGGATCAGCTGCCCGTCGTTCTGCCGCAGGTCGAGAGCTATGAGCCGACCGACGACGGCGAAAGCCCCCTGTCCAAGATGACCGACTGGGTCAATACCACCTGCCCGTGCTGCGGCGGCCCCGCCAAGCGCGAGACCGATACCATGCCGCAGTGGGCCGGCTCCAGCTGGTATTTCCTGCGCTATATGGACCCGCACGACGATCAGGCGCCTGTCTCCAAGGAAGCCGAGCAGTACTGGGGCCCCGTCGACTGGTACAACGGCGGCATGGAGCATACCACGCTCCACCTGCTCTATTCCCGCTTCTGGCACAAGTTCCTCTATGACATCGGCGTCGTCCACACCAAGGAGCCGTATGCCAAGCGCACGAGCCACGGCATGATCCTCGGCCAGAACCCGCACTACGTCGGCAACGTCTCCACTGAGGCCGAGAAGCAGGCCCTCATCGAAAAATACGGCAATCAGGCCCTGCGCCCGGCCGTCAAGATGTCCAAGTCCCTCGGCAATGTCGTCAACCCCGACGATGTCGTCAAGGCCTACGGCGCGGACACCATGCGCCTGTATATCATGTTCATCGGCGACTTTGAAAAGGTCGCCACCTGGTCCGACGAGGCCGTCAAGGGCTCCAAGCGCTTCCTCGACCGCTGCTGGAACCTCATGGACATGGCCTCCGACTCCGAAGCACTCAGCGAAAAGAACGAGGCCATCATCCACAAGACCATCCGCAAGGTCACGCAGGACATTGACGAGCTCAAGATGAACACCGCCATCGCCGCCCTCATGACCATGGTCAACGAGTTCTACGCCAACGGCCTGACGAAGGGCGACCTCAAGATGCTCATGCTCATGCTCAGCCCCTTCGCCCCGCATATGGTCGAGGAAATGTGGGAGCTGACCGGCGAGGCCGCGAAGACCGGCACCATGGCCATGCAGCAGCCCTGGCCGGAATACGACGAGAGCAAGACCGTCGCCTCCCACGTCGAGATGGCCGTCCAGGTCCTCGGCAAGCTCAAGGGCACGATCAACGTCCCCGTCGACTCCGAGCAGGACTTCATCGTCGAGACCGCCAAGCAGAACGAGAAGGTCGCCCGCGCCATCGACGGCAAGACCATCGTCAAGGTCATCCTTGTCAAAAACAAGCTCGTGAACCTGATCGTAAAGTAAACAAAATTTTTGAAATTTGCCGGACAGGCGAAAAAAATGCTTGACTTTACAACGCCTGTTCACTATAATAATGAAGCCAATTATGTTGGCCCTGAAAGCAGCCTGGATTTAGCCGGCTGCATCGGAGGGAGGGAAAACAATGTCTGAAGTTCGCGTCAAGGAAGGCGAGTCCCTGGAGAATGCTCTCAAGCGGTTCAAGCGCAGCTGTGCAAAGGCCGGCGTCATCGCAGAGGTCAAGAAGAGAGAGCATTATGTCAGCCCCAGCCTGAAGCGTAAGCAGAAGTCTGAAGCTGCTCGCAAGAACAGAAAGAAGTTCTATTGATCCCTTCCCGGTTCATAAGACAAAAAACGCTCCGTGCACCCGCACGGAGCGTTTTTTATATCCAAAGGCTCCCCTCCCAGGGGCCGATTCCCCCTATCAGGGGGAAATGTCCCGAAGGGACAAAAGGGGTAGGGATGCTGGCGCACAGCGCCTGAGAGGTTGTTGCAGATTTGCATGGAAAAAACCCAAACCGCAAATTCAGTTTGCGGTTTGGAAAGGAAGAAATGAGCACAGAGGATAAGAGACGTCGCTTGCGGCGGCTCGTTCCGCCGTGGTCGTTTCTGACGTGTCTCCGACGGCCCTATCTTTTCCCTCGCGCGGGAAAAGATAGGGGAGAAAAGGGCGCTGGGTTACGTTTGGTGCATCCTGCCTCTGATTTTAGGTGGGAAGCAATGCTTCAGGCGTCGTTCCACACGATACTCACCTCACGAGCGTCTTGGTACGCGCCGCCTGATACGGGGGCATCAAATTTGCAGCTAGTTGCATTAGAACGACTGCTGTCAATAGAAGGTGCAGCCGAGATTATGATGAGTGTTGCCTTCTTGCGGGGCAGTTTGTAGGGGCGGGGCTCTGCTCCGCCCGTTCTTCCGACGAGATCGGCACCCGCGGGCGGAGCAGACTGAGAGGTTGTCACAAATCCGGCTCAACCTCTCCGTCTCGGCTGCGCCGAGCCACCTCCCCTGGAAGGGGAGGCCCAACGGGAGCGCACGCACCCAAGACTCTCCTTGTCAAGGGGAGCTGGCGCGGAGCGCCTGAGGGGTGAACTCGCCGCAGCGGATATGCCTTCCCCTATGAGGGGAAGGTGGCACGGCGAAGCCGTGACGGATGAGGTGGGGCACCCCGCATATCCACCCCTTTTCTTTCTCCGCCCGACATGTTAAAATAAGAAAAAACCCAAAGGAGGCGCGTCCATGCTGCAGATCCTCTGCGGGCCGGACCGGACGGCCAATTCCATGCGGATCCTCGATCAGATCTGCGAAAACGCCAGGGCCGGCGTCGCCGGCCAGATCCTCATCGTCCCCGAGCAGTATTCCCATGAGACCGAGCGCGCGCTCTGCGCCCGCGGCGGCGATACCATCAGTCGCTATGCGGAGGTTTTGAGCTTCACGCGGCTGGCTGCGCGGGTGTTTTCCGTCTGCGGCGGCGTTTGCGAGGAGTATCTGGACGAAAACGGCCGCGTGCTGACCCTCTATCTTGCCGCCCAGCAGGTGCGCGAGCAGCTGAAATTCTATGCCGCCGTCATGACCCGGCCGGATTTTCTCCGCCAGCTCGGCACGCTCATGGAGGAGCTGCTGACCTCCTGCATTTTGCCCGACGCCCTGCACGCCGCCGCTGCGCGGCTCGAAGGGCGGCTCGCGCAGAAGGTGACGGAGCTGGCCCTGCTGTACGAGAGCTATCTTGCCGTCTGCAAAACCGGCCGCGGCGACCCCGTCACGCGCCAGATGCGCCTGCGCGATCTGCTGGACGAGACGGATTTTCTGGACGGCCGCACCGTCTTCCTCGACGGCTTCTCCGACTTTACCGCCCTGCAGCAGCAGATCCTCGCCGCCATCCTCGCCCACGCGGAAGCCGTCCACGTCAGCGTCCTGACCAGCGGCGGTGAACAGGCTGCCTGCCAGACCGGCAACGAGACGAAAAAGCGCCTGCAGCAGCTGGCCGCCCGGCAGGGCGTCGAAGCCGCTGTCTGCCGCGTGACCACCCGGGCCCCCCGCGACCCGGCGGTGCAGTCCTGGCTGGATGGCCTGTTTTTCGGCGGCCCGGCAGAGTCCGGTGCGCCGCAGAATATTTCGCTCGTCCAGGCCGGCAGCTGGCAGGCCGCCTGTGCCTATGCCGCGCGGCAGATCCGCAGCGGCGCGGCCTCCGGCCTGCGCTACCGCGATTTTACCGTCTGTATGACCGATGAAGCCGCCTGCGCGCTTCCCATGCAGACGCTTCTCTCCCGCGCCGGCATCCCTGTCTACAGCGCGGCGAACGCGCCGCTGCTCAAAAAGCCGCTCGTCGCGGCTCTCCTGAGCGCCCTGCAGGCGATCCTGCGCTATGAGCAGGGGCCGATGCTCTCCTTCCTCAAATCCGGCTTTTCGCCCGTCAGCGAAGACGAATGCGACCGGCTCGAGCGCTATGTCCACTACTGGAACATCCGCGGTCAGCTCTGGGAAAAGCCGTGGCAGATGCACCCGCGCGGCCTCGGCCTTCCCATGACGCCAGAGGACACACAGGCGCTCGAAGAGCTGGACCGCATCCGCGAACAGGCCGTCGCGCCCCTGCAGCGGCTGCGCCTCGCCTTTGCCAAGGCTCCCGACACCGACGCGCGCCTGCGCGCCATCGCGAGCTTCTGGGAGGAGCTGGACGTCGCCGGCCGCCTGCAGGCGCAGAGCGAAGCGCTCGCCGCCGCCGGACAGGCCCAGCAGGCGCAGGAGTGCGGCCAGCTCTATGAGGCCCTGATCTCGACGCTCGAGCAGATGGACCGCGTGCTCGGCAGTACATCTCTGGAGCCGGAGCTGTTCGTGCAGCTGTTTTCCATGCTGATCGCCAACACCGCGGTCGGTACCATCCCCTCCGTCTGTGACGCCGTCCAGCTCACCACGCTCCCCATGCTCCGCCACCGCCGCAGCCGCGTGCTGATCGTCCTCGGCGCGGACGACGGGCTGCTGCCCGCGTTCTCCGACCCCGGCGGTCTGCTCGCCGATCCGGAGCGGCAGAAGCTCCGCAGCCTCGGCGTGGACCTGAGCCCCGGCCGCGAGACGGCTGTCGACCGCGAGATGAGCTGGGTCTGCGCCGCGCTCAGCGCCGCGGAAGACCGTGTCTGCCTCGTCACCACTGCCGCGCAGCCCTCTTTCCTCTATACCAGAACGCAGACGATCTTCCCCGCGCTGCAGGTCCTTCGCGCGGAGGATGAACCCTTCCTGCCGGACTGCGCCGCCGCAGCCGGCGCCGCCCTGCGCCAGCCCTCGCTGCCGCCCTGGCTCCCGGACGCCGTCCGCGCCGAGACTGCAAGCCTCTCGGCGCGCAGCAGCTATCATTTTGCGGATATGGCCCCCGCCGCCGTGGAGGCGCTCTACGGAAAGACGCTCCCCCTGTCCGCCTCGAAGCTCGACTGCTTCGCCGGCTGCCGCTACGCCTTCTTCCTGCAGTACGGCCTGCGGACGCTTCCCTGGAAGCAGGCGGAATTTGACGCGCCGCTGTTCGGCTCCTTCGTCCATGACGTTCTCGAGCACGTCGTGCGCGAGGCCCAGGCGCAGGGCGGCTTTGCCGCCCTCACCGACGCGCAGGTCGCGGCGCTCACCGAGCGCTGCATGGACGCGTGCATGCAGACCTACCTCCCGCAGGGCGACGCCCGCGCCAGCCGCGAGGGCTATCTCTCCACCCGCAACCGGCAGGAGGCTGCCGCCGTCGTGCTGGATGTGGCGCGCGAGCTGCGTCTGTCGCAGTTCACCCCCGCGGCGGAGGAGCTGACCTTCGCCCCCGGCGCCCAGATGCCGCCCATCGTCTACCATGCCTCCCGCGGCGACGGTCTGCTCACCGGCAAGATCGACCGCGTGGATACCTACGAAAAGGACGGTACGACCTACTTCCGCATCGTCGACTACAAGACCGGCCGCAAGGATTTCTCCTATACCGACCTGCTTTACGGCAAGGATCTGCAGATGCTCCTGTATCTCTTTGCCCTGCAGGAGAACCAGAAAAAGTCCGGCCATCCCATGCAGCCGGCCGGGGCGCTCTACGTGCCGGGCCGCTGCGATATGATCCGGCTCGAGCCCGGCGAAGACGTCGGCGAGGCCGACACCGAGCGCCGCAAGCAGCTGCGCCGCAAGGGCCTCGTCCTGCAGGACGAAGCGATCCTGCGGGCTATGGAGCACTACGATGACGAGCCGCAGTACCTGCCCGTGCAGTGCAAAAAGGATGGCCTGACCGGCGATCTTGCCACGCCCGCGCAGCTGGCCGCGCTCGAACGTTTCGTGACCGGCCAGGTCGCAGCCATGATCGACGAGATCCTCTCCGGCAAGACCCAGCCGAACCCCGTCGACCGCGGCCCGGCGGATTCCGCCTGCCGCTGGTGCGACTATTCTTCCGCCTGCCACAAGGACGTCTGCGCCGTCTCCCCGCGCCGCTTCGCGGCGGTGAAGGCGGACGAGTTCTGGCAGGAGATCGAAAGGAGGCAGCGTCATGGCTGAATGGAAAGCCACTCCCGAGCAGCAGGCCGCCGCGCAGGACCGGGGCGGCGCGCTGCTCGTCGCCGCGGCTGCAGGCTCCGGCAAGACCAAGGTGCTCGTCGACCGCCTGATGGGCTACCTGACCGACCCGGACGACCCGGCGGATCTGGACGAATTTCTGATCATCACCTATACCCGCGCCGCTGCCGCCGAGCTGCGCGGCAAGATCGCCGCGCGCCTCGGTGAGATGCTGGCCGAAGACCCCGACAACAAGCACCTCCAGCGCCAGCTCACGCGCGTCTATCTCGCGCAGATCTCCACCGTCCACGCCTTCTGCCAGACCGTCCTGCGCCAGTACGCGGCGGAGGTGGACCTGCCCGCGGATTTCCGCGTGGCCGACGAGCAGCAGGCCGCTGCCCTGCGCGCCGAAGCGCTGCAGGACACGCTCGCGGAGCTCTATGCCGGTCTCGACGCGAACCCCGACTTTGCCGCCATGATCGATACCCTCGGCTACGGCCGCGACGACCGCCGTCTGCTCGCCCTTGCCGAGGAGAGCTACGGCGTCATGCGCTGCCAGGTCGACCCCGCGGCCTGGACGCGCCGCTGCCTGCAGGCTTATGACCTGCCGGAGGACGCGGAAGCGGAGCAGACGCTCTGGGGCGCGTGGTTTTTGCAGGAGCGCACGCGCGTGCTGGAAAACGCCGACGCGCTGCTCCGGCAGGCGGAAGATCTCTGCTGGCGGGAGCCGAAGCTCGAGGAAAAATGCACCCCCGTTCTGGAAAAAAACCGCGCCGCCATCCGGGATCTTCTCGCCGAGACGACCTGGGACGGCTGCATGGAAAAAAAGATCGCGTCCTTCGGAGCCATGCGCCCGCCCAAGGACGCCGAAGCCGTCGAGCAGGTCAAGGCCCTGCGCAAAGAGGCCTGGGAGATGGTCAAGGACATCCAGCGCTGCTTCTACGCCCCGTCCCGGCAGGTCACGGACGACCTGCGCCGGACCGTCCCGGCCCTGCGCGGCCTGCTCGCGCTGCTCAAAGCCTTTGGCGAGCGCTTCACGCAGGAAAAACGCCGCCGCCATCTTCTCGATTTCTCCGACCTCGAGCACTGTATGATCCGTCTGCTGACGAAAAAGGACACCGGCGCGCCCACCGCCGCCGCGCGGAGCCTCGCGCAGACCTACCGCGAGATCCTGATCGACGAATATCAGGACTCCAACGCCGTGCAGGAGTGTATTTTCCAGGCCGTCAGCCGGGAAGGGAAGAACCTTTTCCTCGTCGGCGACGTCAAGCAGTCGATCTACCGCTTCCGTCTGGCCGACCCCACGATCTTCCTGCAGAAATACGCCGCCTATCCCATGCGCGGCACACAGGCCCCCGGCGAGCCGCGCAAGCTCCTGCTGTCGAAGAATTTCCGCTCTCGCGCAGAGATCCTGGAGGCTGCCAACGACGTCTTTTCCCTCGTCATGAAAAAAGAGGCGGGCGAGCTCGACTATACGCAGGCCGAAGCCCTCGTCCCCGGCGCGAGCTTCCCGGAGGAGGGGAGCCCCAAGGTCGAGCTGCACTGCCTTGACCTGACCGCCGCGGACGACGATACCGGCGACAAGACCGGCGCGGAGGCCGAGTTCGTCGCCGCGCGCATCGCGGAGCTTCTGAACGGCGGCACGTTTGTAACGGAGAACGGCGCGCTGCGCCCCGCGCGCGCGTCTGATATTGTCATCCTCATGCGCTCGCCCGGCATGACCGCGGGCGTGTACCAGGCTGCGCTGCAAAAGCGCGGCATCGCCTGCGACGCGGGCGCGGGCGGAGATCTGCTGCAGACCGCCGAGGTCGAGATCCTCCTGCAGCTGCTGCAGATCATCGACAATCCCCGCCGCGATATCCCGCTGGCCGCCGCCATGGCCAGCCCCGTCTTCGGCTTTGCCCCGGAGGAGCTGGCCCGCATCCGCGCAGTGGACAAGTCCGCCGACCTCTACACCTGCATCTGCGCCCAGCCGGAGCCGACCGCCCATCTGCAGCGCTTCACCGCGTGGCTGACCGCCATGCGGCGGCAGAGCCGCCTTGTGGACGTGCCGGAGCTGCTGCAGACCGTCATCCGCACCTCTGGGCTGGAGGATGTTTTTGCCGCCCTGCCGGACGCCGAGCGCAGGCAGGCGGACCTTGCCGCCTTCTCCGCCTTCGTGACGCAGAGCGCGCAGACCGACGTCCACAGCCTTTCGGAGCTCGTGCAGCTGTGCGGGCAGCTGCTGGAAAGGGGCGCTTCGCTGCCCGCCCAGCAGACGCCCGCCCGGCAGGACGCGGTGCGCATCATGAGCATCCACAAGTCCAAGGGTCTGGAATTCCCCATCGTCATCCTCGCGGACCTCGCCCGCAAATTCAACCTGCAGGACAGCCAGTCCGCCGTCCTCACCGACGAAGAGCTGCTGCTCGGCGGCAACGTGGTCGACCTCGCGAGCCGCTCGTTCTATCCCGGTCTTGCCCGCATGGCGATCATGCGCCGCAAGACGAGCCAGACCGTCTCCGAGGAGCTGCGCGTGCTCTATGTTGCCATGACCCGCGCAAAAGAGCGCCTCATCATGACCAGCTGCGCGGCCCGGTATGAGAGCCGCCTGCAAAAGCTGCGCCTGCTACTGTCCGACCCGCTGCAGCCCTGCGTGAGCGCGGCCGCCCGGCGTCCGGACGACTGGATCCTGATGGCGGCCCTCTGCCGTACGGAATCCGGCGCGCTCTTCGCGGCCTCCGGCCCCTGTGACTGCAGCCGCGTGCGCGCGCTGCCGTGGCGCGTGACGCTGCAGCAGACCGCGCCCGCCGACCCTGCCGCCCGCGGCGCCAGCCCCGAGCAGCCCGCGCAGATCCCGCCGCTCGACCGCGCGCAGGTCGAGCAGAGCGCCAGCTTCCATTACGCCCACGAGGCCGCGACGCGCCTGCCCTCCAAGCTGACCGCGACCCAGCTCAAGGGCCGCTTCCTTGACGCCGAGGCCGCCGAGCAGGCGCCCGCGGAGCCGCAGCGCCGCCCCTGGCGCACGCCGCAGTTTTTGCAGGACCGGCCGCTGACCGGCCGCGAAAAGGGGAGCGCGACGCATCTTTTCATGCAGTTCGTGCGCTACGAGGCCTGCACGGACGAGCCCGGCGTCCGCGCGGAGCTGCAGCGCCTGCAGGTGCAGAAATTCCTGACGCCCCGGCAGGCGGAGGCCGTGGATGTACAAAAGATCCTGCGGCTGTTTTCCTCGCCGCTCGGCAAAACGCTCCTGTCGGCGAAAACGCTCCGCCGCGAATTCAAATTCTCCATCCTGACCGACGCCGAAGCCTACAGCCCGGAGGCGGCAGGGGAGCAGGTCATGCTGCAGGGCGTGGTCGACTGCTTCTGGCAGGAGCCGGACGGCATCGTCATCCTCGATTTCAAGACCGACTACATAGACGGCGATCTGCAGCAGAAGGCCGAGCGCTACGCCCCCCAGCTCCACGCCTACGCCGCCGCCCTCTCCCGCATCTTCCAGACCCCGGTCAAAAAAACCATCCTCTACTTCTTCTCCGCCAATCAGCCCATCGAGATCTGACATACCCCAAGGCTCCCCTCCTAGGGGAGCTGGCTCGGCGAAGCAGAGACTGAGAGGTTGTTGCAAATTTGCAACTGCCGTATGTCTCCGACGGCCCTATCTTTTCTCTCGCAAGAGAAAAGATAGGGGAGAAAAGAGTGCTTGGACGCGTTTGGTGCTCTCTGCCTCTGAATTCAGGTGAGAACTAATGTTTCAGGCGTCGTTCCACCCGATAATCACCTTACGAGTTTTTTACTACGCGCCGCCTGATACGAGGGTATCAAATTTGTAACGAGTTGCCTTTGAACAGTTGCCATCAATAGAAGCTGCAATCGAAATTTTGATGAATGTTACCTTTTCGCAGGGCACTCCAAAGGCTCCCTTGTGGAAAGGGAGCTGTCAGCCGTAGGCTGACTGAGGGATTGTTCCCCGCCGCAGCGCCCCATGCCTTCCCCTATGAGGGGAAGGTGGCACGGCGAAGCCGTGACGGATGAGGTGGGGCACCACCGATGGGGAGAAGGCTCCATACAAAAGGAAGGTACCGCTCCGCGGTACCTTCCTTTTGTCACTTGCAGTTCTTCGAGGACTTGCTCTGCTGCGCGTCTTCGGTGTTCTGCGTGGCCTTGTTCGTCTTGTTCTGCTTGCTCATGATGTGCCTCCTGCAGCGATAACTTGCGGCGCTGCCGCAGAGGTAGTTTGCCCGCTGCGTCAGGATTTATCCTTCGGACTGCACACCAGCGCTGCGAGAAATCCGAAAAACACCGCCGCCGCGATCCCCGCGGCCGAGGCCTTGAGCCCGCCGGTCAGCGCACCGAGGATGCCCTGTTCCTGCACGGCCTCCCGCACGCCCTTGGCCAGTGTGTTGCCGAAGCCCGTCAGCGGGACTGTCGCGCCCGCACCCGCGAACTCCACCAGCTTTTCATAAACCCCGGCCCCGCCGAGGATCACGCCCAGCACCACGTAGCACACCAGGATCCGCGCCGGCGTCAGCCGCGTCAGATCGATCAAAACCTGCCCCAGCATGCAGATCGCGCCGCCGATGACAAATGCCTTGAGATAGTCCATAGCCTTACCTTCCTTCCGCCGTGATCGCCACGGCATGGCAGATGCCGGGGATCGACTCGCCCTGCCAGCTCGACGTCGGCGAGAGCAGCGCGCCTGTCGCGCAGAACAGCAGCCGCCGCAGCTCCCGCTTCTCGAGCCGGTCCAGCAGATACCCGCACAGCACGCTCGCCCCGCACCCGCAGCCCGAGCCGCCCGCGTGCACGTCCTGCCGCTTCGGGTCGTAGATCAGGACGCCGCAGTCGTCATACACCGGCGTCAGGTCGACGCCGACGCGCTGGAACTGGTCGAGCACGATCTTCTTTCCCAGTGCGCCGAGATCCCCGGTCACGATCAGGTCATAGTCCTGCGGCACGCGCCGCAGATCGCGGAAATGCGCCTGCAGCGTATCGATAGCCGCCGGGGCCATAGCTGCGCCCATGTTGTTCGCGTCCTTGATGCCGAGATCCTGCACGCGGCCGATCGTCGCCGCCTCGATGCGCACACCGCTGCCGCTGCCGCCCACGATGCAGCAGCCGGAGCCCGTCACGGTCCACTGCGCCGTCGGCGTCCGCTGCCCGCCGTAGCCAAGCGGGAAGCGGTACTGCCGCTCCGCCGAGGCAAAGTGCGAGGAGGTCAGCGCCGCCGCCGTCCGCGCAAAGCCCGCGTCGACGAACGCTGCCGCCAGCAGCAGCGACTCCGCCATCGTCGAGCACGCGCCGTAAAGCCCCAGAAACGGGATCGACGTCCCGCGCGCGGCGAAGGACGAGGAAATGCACTGGTTCAGCAGATCCCCCGCGAACAGCACGTCGATATCCTCATAGCTCACGCCGAGCTTGCGCTTGGCCGTGTCGAGCGCGAGCTCCTGCAGCTTGCTCTCCGCCTTCTCAAACGTCTTCTGCGACAGCTTCGCGTCCTTCCCCAGAAAATCAAAATAGGCCGCCAGCGGCCCCTCGCCCTCTTTTTTGCCGCCGATGGCGGCGTGGGACAAAATGACCGGCTTCGATTCAAATACAAGCGTCTGCGCGCCCTTGCGCATGGCGATCAACTCCCTGTCAGCATTTGTCCTTAGTATGTACCGCGGCGAAAAAAATAACCGCCGGCGTCAAAAACCGGCGGCCGGCCCGCACGCGGCGGGCCAAAGAGGAATGGAAAAATGAAAAAGAAGTCGCACAGATAGTATGTGCGGCTTCCTCTCGTTTAAACACGGACGAAATTATTTTTTTGCGTCCTTCAGCGCGCGGGCCAGCCAGACGGAGCCGAGGTCCAGCGCGGTAAAGAAGCCGTCCTTCTCGCTCTTCTTGACGATCCGGTCGCGCGCACGCACGCCGGGATCGGTCAGCTGCAGCTCGACGGAGACCTTGCTCGCCACGTCGGCGTCGCCGACCTTCTTCGTCTCCAGGATCTGCAGCATCACGATGTGGGAATCTGCCATCGAACCGTAATATACCAAATTGTCCTTGCGCATGAGGGGCCGCCCCTTGTAGCTCAGGATCGTTTTTTCGTCAGCCATGATACACGAACCTCCTGATGTTCATTTTCCTATAGTATAGCAAAGAATCCCTGTAAAAGCAAATCAAATTCCAAAAATGATTTCCGACAGGAAAAAACGCCTCCTTATGCACTCTGCACAAAAACACGGAAAAATATTTTTGCTTTCTAACGAAAATTTAGCTTTACAAATGCAAAGTGATACGCTATAATCCAGACAATCATTCCAGATAGAGGCGCGGGCTTCAAAAGTACCGGGCGGCAAGCACAGGCAGTGGCCGTTCGGAAAAGGGGAGACCGCCGAAATGCCGCAGGCGCTGCCTGTACCCGCGGTGTTGGCTCGGCAGATAAGATCTGCCGGACTGTCACAAAGAAAAACTTTGTGAAGCGCTATCGATGGAAGCGGCAGGGGCGGGGAATTCCGTTTTCTGTTCATTCCGTGGATCGCTTTACAGAAGCGACCCACTTTTTTGTTGCTTTTGTGAAGCCTGTCTGGGAAAATAAAAAACGAAAGGTGAATGAAAACAATGAGAAGAATCCTTGCCCTCGTCCTTGCAGCCCTGATGCTGCTGAGCATGGCCGCCTGCGCCAGCTCCACCACCGCCACCCCCGCAGCCACCGAGACCACCGCACCGACCGAAAACGCCGAAACCACCGAGACCGCAGATACCCCCGCCACCGGCGTGGAAGACGGCGTTCTGACCGTCGGCATGGAATGTGCCTACGCCCCCTACAACTGGACCCAGATGGACGATTCCAACGGCGCCGTTCCCATCTCCAACGTTCCCGGCGCCTACGCCAACGGCTACGACGTCATGATCGCCAAGAAGATCTGCGAGGCCAACGGCTGGGAGCTTGAGATCGTCTCCTCCGCGTGGGATTCCCTCTGCCCGGCTGTCCAGTCCGGCACGATGGACGCCAACATCGCCGGTCAGTCCATGACCGCCGACCGCATGCAGGAAGTTGACATGGCTGGCCCGTACTACTACGCCACCATCGTCTGCGTCACCACCAAGGACAGCCCCTACGCTGGCGCTACCTCCATCGCCGACCTGGCCGGCGGCAAGTGCACCGCCCAGTCCGGTACCATCTGGTATGACTCCTGCCTGCCGCAGATCGAAAACGCCGACCTCCTTGCCCCCGCTGAGACCGCACCGGCCATGATCATGCAGCTGCAGACCGGCTCCGTCGACTTCATCTGCACCGACATGCCCACCGCCATTGGCGCCGCTGCGCAGGACGAGAACCTCGTCATCCTCAACTTCTCCGGCACCGACGGCGACTTCCAGTTCGCCTCCGAGGCTGAACGCGCCGAAAACGTCAACATCGGCATCTCCGTCCGCAAGGGCAACACCGTCCTCAAGGACGCCATCGACAGTGTCCTCTCCACCATGACCGAAGACGACTTCAACCAGCTCATGGACGAAGCCATCCGCGTCCAGCCGGAGGTCTAAACCATCAGCAAACCTTCTCACCAGGCTCCCCTTGTCAAGGGGAGCTGGCCCGAAGGGCCTGAGAGGTTATCCCCGCCGCAGCGGACATGGCTTCCCCTATGAGGGGAAGCTGTCGCCGCAGGCGACTGATGAGGTGGGCGCAGTTGTGTAGACGAAGTGCCTCCACCTCATCCGTCACGGCTTCGCCATGCCACCTTCCCCTCATAGGGGAAGGCTTCAAGGGACGCAAATCCAAGGCTCCCCTTCCAGGGGCCGATTCCCCCCTATCAGGGGGAAATGTCCCGAAGGGACAAAAGGGGTAGGGATGCTGTCAGCCGCAGGCTGACTGAGAGGTTGTCACAAATTTGCAGCGACCTCTCTGTCTCGGCTCCGCCGAGCCACCTCCCCTGGAAGGGGAGGCATTGACTTCGCGTATTCCCGTCTTGAATTCTTGAAAGGAGCTCTCTCCCGTGGATAAGCTTGCCAAGCTCATGCAGGATATCGCCATCCTGTGGGACAAATACCACCCGATGTACCTGCGGGGCATGCTCAGCACGCTCGGTCTTGCCCTGGCTGCGACCGCCATCGGCTGCATCATCGGCCTTGCCTGCGGCATCCTCAATACCATCCCCTGCGCCAAAAACGACCCCTGGCCCAAGCGCATCCTCCTGAAGATCCTCCGCGTCATCATCCGCATCTACGTCGAGGTCTTCCGCGGCACGCCCATGATGCTGCAGGCCGTCTTCATCTTCTACGCCTTGCCGTACTTTACCGACAACGCCCTGCGCTTTGATAATATCTGGGCTGCGTCCATCCTGATCGTCTCCATCAATACGGGCGCGTATATGGCCGAGTCCGTCCGCGGCGGCATCATCTCCATCGACCCCGGCCAGACCGAGGGCGCGAAGGCCATCGGCATGACGCACTTCCAGACCATGACCAGCGTCATCCTGCCCCAGGCCATCCGCAATATCCTCCCCCAGATCGGCAACAACTACATCATCAACGTCAAGGATACCTCCGTCATGTTCATCATCGGCTTTACGGAGTTCTTTGCCTCGCACCGCTATATCGTCGGCATCAACAATAAGTATTTCCCGTCCGCCGTCATCGAGATGGCCGGCTACCTCCTCATGACCCTGATCGCCTCCGGTATCCTCCGTCTGGTCGAAAAGTGCATGGATGGCTCCGACAGCTACGAGCTCGTGCAGGAGGATCCGCTCACCATGACCGCCGGGACCTATTCGCACCCCAAGCGCGGCAGCAACTATGACGAGCGCAGCAAGGAATACGGCGCGGAAAGGGAGGACCGCTGAGATGGCAGACAACATTCTTGAGATCCGGCACCTGAGCAAGTCCTTCGGCACGCACGAGGTCCTGCGCGATATTGACTTTACCGTTAGCAAGGGCGACGTCATCTCCATCATCGGCGCCTCCGGCTCCGGCAAATCGACGCTCCTGCGCTGCATCAACCTGCTCGAGACGCCTTCGAGCGGCGAGATCCTCTACCACGGCGAAAACGTCACCGGCAAGAGCGTCAACGCCGCCAAATACCGCTCTCACGTCGGCATGGTCTTCCAGTCCTTCAACCTCTTCAACAACATGACCGTCCTCAAAAACTGCATGGTCGGCCAGATGAAGGTCCTCGGCCGCAGCAAGGACGAGGCGCACGAGCAGGCCATGCGCTATCTTGAAAAGGTCGGCATGGCCCCCTATGTCAACGCCAAGCCCCGCCAGCTCTCCGGCGGCCAGAAGCAGCGCGTCGCCATCGCCCGCGCGCTGGCCATGAATCCGGAAGTCCTCCTGTTCGACGAACCGACGAGCGCGCTCGACCCCGAGATGGTCGGCGAGGTCCTCACCGTCATGCAGAGTCTTGCCAACGAGGGCATGACCATGCTCGTCGTCACGCACGAGATGGCCTTCGCCCGGGACGTCAGCCGCCGTGTCGTCTTCATGCACGAAGGCGTCATCCTCGAGCAGGGCGCCCCCGCAGCCCTCTTCTCCGATCCCCAGCACCAGCAGACCAAAGACTTCCTCGCCCGTTTCCGCAACAGCTGAAAAACTCCGCCCGGAATTTTATCCGGGCGGGGTCTTTTCTTGTGTTCAATTTGACAAAATTCCTGTTTTCGGGTAAGATAAAACCGGTCCGAATGGACCCCTTAGGACGCCAAAACAGCGACGGGCGGTTCGTTCCCGGAATCCCTCCGAAAGGAGGTGTTCTTATGCCGATCACATTGACTTTCCATTTCCTTGGATTGACGATCACGGTCCGCATAAATGGACGAAACCGCCACTCGGCCAAGTGACGGTTTCTTAACATAGTTTAAGAATCTGCTTTCTAACCGGGGATGACCGCTTGTCGAGGCGTCCTTCGGTTATTTTTATTATACTGCATCGGGAGGATTTGTCAAGGGGCATACCGTCCCGCCACCTGATACATCTCCTCGTCGGAGATCTGCACCGTCACGTGCACGTACCGCGAAAACAGCTCAGCCAGCTCCTGCACCGGCAGGATCCCGTTCGAGACCTGCCGCGCGGTCTTCGCGTGGTGCGCGTCCAGCGTCTTGCGGGAAAATCCGTGTGCCACGGTCAGTGTCCCGCCCGGGGCCAGCAGCCCGGCCAGATGCGCCAGCAGCCGCTCCGGCTCCGGAAAATGCGGAAACGCGTTGTAGATCACGATGCAGTCGAACGGGGCAGGGAAGTGCGCCTGCTCCACGTCGCCGCAGAGCACGGTCACGTTCTCCTGCGGGAACTTTTCGCGCGCGATGCGCGCCATCTCCGGCGAAATGTCGATGGCCGTCACCTGCGCCGCGCCGCGCTGCAGATAGTCCGGGATCAACACGCCCGTCCCGCACGCCACGTCCAGCACCCGCACACCGCTCCGGACCCCGGCGTTGTCCAAAATCCGCGCGATCACCGGCTCATTGCGCCGCAGCTGTGCGTCCCAGCCGGCGGCCGCCTGATCGAAAAATTCGATCACATCCTGCTGCTTCATCTTATGCCTACCGGACGCGCAGCAGCCGCGCCTTCGTCAGCGCCACCACGAGCGAGGGCAGCAGCACGAGCTGGATGATGATGCCCGGCAGACCCGTCACAAACGACGCCGTTGCCCACGCGGCGATCGAGAACGTCGCCGGCGCGAACAGAAGCGCCTTGCACACGCCGGAGAGCACCCGGCCCAGCAGCATCGCTGTGATCTGGCTGATGTAGAGGTCGGCATACAGCTTGCCCGTGTGCACGCGCAGCATCATCAGCCCGCATACGAGCCCGTACACGCCGCATTCGACCGTCATCCCGGGCAGCACCGCCGGCCCGGGCATTCCCGTCAGCACGCCGGACAGCAGCGGCCCGAGCACGCCGCAGATCAGCCCATACGGCCACCCGCACGCCAGCCCGCACAGCAGCACAGGAATGTGCATCGGCAGGAAGATCATCCCGGCGTTCGCGATCGCGTGGAACGCCATCGGCAGCACCACGCACAGCGCGATGCACAGCGCGCAGAACGCCAGATTCTTTGCATTTACAGTCTTTTTCATGGGGAAACTCCTTCTTCATGTCGTTGCCGCCATTATACCAGCTCCCGCCGCCCCGCGGAAGCCCCACCGGGGGTTGTTTTTTCTCCCCGCCCCTTGCATTTCCCCCGCCCATCCGCTATAATAATCCCACCCAAGCTGTCTCGGCGGTTCTTACACAGACAGCCCGCCCCCAATTTCATACCCGGGTGTAGCTCAGCTGGTAGAGCGCGTGGTTTGGGAGCGCGGCAGCGTTCATCCGACCAAGCAGAGCCGAATCGCCCAAACCCCTTGACACACGGGCATTTGCGGGTTTTCTGCGATTTCCGGAATTGCCCGAAAATTCCCCTTTGACCACATGGCTGACTACAGACAGCAAGACCTTTCAATTTCATAACCGGGTGTAGCTCAGATGGTAGAGCGCGTGGTTTGGGACCACGAGGCCGCTGGTTCGAAACCAGTCACTCGGACCA
>CEAR01045650.1_pt1 | contig 67776 bp, 43 predicted proteins | sample 557461 | NCBI WGS metagenome assembly CEAR01 (sample SAMEA3182075, study PRJEB8094) | gut metagenome | biome: human; feature: gut; material: Stool; isolation source: human stools | place: Canada | collected 2012-03-14 | reverse complement strand
GCCGCGTTATGCAGTATTAGTCGGGATTTCTCCCGGTTATCCTCCTGCAGGGGGCAGGTTGCATACGTGTTACTCACCCGTGCGCCGGTCGCCGGCGGACGAGGGCAAGCCCTCGTCCCCGCTGCCCCTCGACTTGCATGTGTTAAGCCTGTCGCTAGCGTTCATCCTGAGCCAGGATCAAACTCTTCGTTGTTGTATGTCTTGTTTTTCTTTTCTATTGAAAGTTAGGCAAGACTCTTTGTTTTGTCTCTGCCTGTGCAAGACGCCTTCGCTCGAAGCGCCGTTTCCCGAACCGTCCGGATAATTGCCTGTCTATTTGGTTGGAATTTGACAAGGGTCGAACTCGGCCGCTGCTGCGGCCGCCGTTACACTCTTGTACTACTTCTCATCTGTTGTCATACTGTCAATGTTCGCTTTGCCTGCCCGGCCCTGCGGCTCGTGGCGGACAGCTCGGCAAAGTTAGCGAGTTTTTCCGAACCTGCAAAGAAATCAGCGATTTCTTAACATCTTTTAGCGTTTCAAACCCGACCTTCCGGCCGTCCCCGGGTCTCTTCCCGAAAGCGAGTGCAAAGTTACGCCCTCTTTTCCATTCCTCCAAATATTTTGTCCTAAAAATGTGTTTTCAAGCATGTTTTTAACTTACGTTTACAATTACCAACCTACAAGAGGCCGCAGTGAAAGGTATTTTCACAATTCAGAGGCGCGAAAATTGTTCAAGAGCTTTACGCACTAACTTGAACAAAAATTCCGGTCGCTGCAGTGATTCGTTCTGCAATTGCCGTCAATTCTTCCTTGCTCACCCTACGCAAATTGACCTCGGGCGTGGGTCGGTCGATAGTGTAAAGCATAATTTCACGCGGAGCAATGCGGCGATATGCCTCAATCAGGGCCTCGATTTCGACATCGGATGTATTGTCGATGACGCCGCCCTCGTGTTCGCCCCGGCACATCATGGTCTGTATGATGCCCTGGCGGCCAAACGACGCCAATAGCTCTACAGTCTTATCAAGGTCATAACCGGGATTCGGCCGGTCGATAGCGTTGACGGTAGCAGCCACAGCGCTGTCGAGCTTCATAATATTATTGTCTATTTTGCGCAGGGCGGCAGCTACAGAGGGGTTGCCGATACGTGTGGCATTGGTAAGCACGCTGATTTTTACATCAGGATAATACTTGTCGCGCAGCGCTATGGTATCATCGACGACGCCGTCGAAGTCGGGGTGGAGGGTTGGTTCGCCGTTGCCCGAGAAGGTTATTACATCGAGGGGGGCACCGGCCGAGCGCATCTCTGCCAATTTTGCCTCAAGGTCTTTTGCCACCTGCCCGCGCGATGGCAGGCCGGTAGAGCCTGTGCCCTGGGCATTGTAACCGGCCTCGCAATAGAGGCAGTCGAACGAACAAATTTTGCCGTCGTCGGGCAAAAGGTTGATACCGAGCGACGAACCGAGCCTACGCGAATGTATAGGCCCGAATATAGTAGAATGGAAGAGAACAGTTTGCACTTTCTTTAATTATTAGTTTTCCTTGTAAATATCCTCGATATTGCGCCGATGAGGAGGCCGGTGACGATGATTGCGAGAAAGACCGAGGCCACATCTGTCCACTCGACACGCACCGGGTATGCATCGATTGTCAGTGCCGAAGGGTCGGCGGCGAGTTTGACAAGGCCGCAATATTCCTGGAGCAATGACAACCCGACACCGAGGACGAGACCTACAACACCGCCCACCACCGTCACGAGCCATCCCTCGGCAACAAATATAGCCCTGGTCATCGACGCCCGGGCCCCGAGGGCGCGGAGGGTCGAGATATCAGAGCGTTTTTCTATCACCATGAGGCTCATGGTCGACACAATGTTGAATGCCGCGATGAGCAATATGAACACGAGCATCAGAAATGTGACCCATTTCTCGACCGCAATCATGCGGAAAGTATCGGCCTGTTGCTCAATGCGCCCCTGCACGACATAATCGGGGAAGTCGCGCGCGAGGTCGCGCACCAACGCTGCAGGTTTCACACCCATAGCAGCCTTGACCTCGACTGCCGAGCCTTCGCCGCCGTCGTAATCGAGCAGCCGCCGCGCCGCACCGAGGGGTATGAACACGAAATCGGCATCATACTCGGGCTGGTCGACCTGCATTATACCAGTTACGGCCACCGGCAGCGAACGATATGCCGCAGCCGGATTGGCTGGATTGATACGCCCCGTCCTCCTGGGCACATAGAGCTGCCCGGCGGCGTATGGCGATGGCCTAAGCCCGAGGCTTACGGCAACGCCGACCGAGGCCTGCATACCGGCAAGGCTGTCGGGCAGGTCGTTGACGTCGGCATAGACCCCGTCGATAACGATGGCATCTAAGTCGGCTATAGCACGCGCCTTGGCGGGGTCAAGGCCCTTGAAGACAACGGGCATCTGGTGGTCGCCGGCAACAAGCAGGGCACGCTCTTGCAGCACCGGGGCGGCAGCAGCCACGTCGTCGCGCCCCTCGAGGACACGCACAAGGCTGTCGGCCGAAGCAATCACCTTGCCCTGGCGCGGAAGCAGCTTCACATCGGGGTCGATAGCCGCCAGGTGGCTATGCGCCAAATCGGTGAAGCCGTTAAACACCGACAGCACCACGACAATGGCCATAGTCGCCACCGCCACGCCGGCCATAGAAATGACGGCAATGACGTTGACGGCTCGGTGCGATTTTTTCGCGAAGAGATAGCGGAGAGCGATTTTTAAGGCCAGCATCACGGCTACTTGTCGAGCAGCTTGTCGATGTTCTCGATATAGTCGAGCGAGTCATCGAGGAAGAACTGCAGTTCGGGCACCTTGCGGAGCTGGAAACGCACTTTCTGGGCCAGTTCGTAGCGAACCGTCTTGGCCGAAGCCTCGATACTCGTGAGCACCTCGGGAGCCTTTTCCGAGGGGAAAATCGACAGATAAGCCTTGGCCACCGACAAGTCGGGCGACACGCGCACGGTGCTGACCGACACGATAATCCCATGAGTTTTAGCCGTCTGCTGACGGAAGATTTCGCTAAGCTCCTTCTGGAGCAAACGCGATATTTTTGCCTGACGAGTTGATTCCATAATCTAAAAAGTTTTTGAGTAAGGCCCCGCCAGAGGTGCTAACAAGATGAAACACAAGGACAAAAAGTCAAAAAAAATGACAAAAGGCTTTATGATTCTCTATATCCCTCTTTATGGCCTTAACATTCAATTTTCGCTTAAAATTTTGTTTTCTATATTAACGAGCGGACGCCGCCGAAAGTTGTAGCAGCAGTATGATTACATCTTTGAAAAAGAGAAGACTCCTTTGATTCGCCACATCGCACGGGCGGACGCGCCATGGCGCGTCCCTACCGAGATGCAACCAATTTATTTGAACTCCTCGGCGGCTTGGCGGATAGCCATGTAGAGGCGGCGGTGCGCATCGGTAAGTTCGACACTGCGGCGGGCCATCATACGCGATGCGGTATCAAAAAACTTTGTCATCGACACATCGGTATATCCCGCCGTAGAGCCTTCGCTGAACGAGGGCACGAAATTGCGCGGGAAGCCCGAACCGTGGATATTGACACCCACGCCGAGAACGGTGGCGGTATTGAACATCGTATTGATGCCGGCCTTGGAGTGGTCGCCCATGATTAGGCCGCAGAACTGCAGGCCCGTGCGCAAGAAACGTCGTTCGGGATAGTTCCACAAGCGGATAGGCGTATAATCGTTCTTAAGGTTCGAAGCCACGGCACCGGCACCGAGATTGCACCACGAGCCAACAACGGCATTGCCCAGGAAGCCGTCGTGGGCCTTGTTGGAATAATCGTGCATGACAACGTTGTTGAGTTCGCCGCCGACCTTGCAGAAGCGGCCGATAGTCGTGCCGGGATAGACCTTTGTACCCATATTGACAGTGGCATGTTCGCAGAGCGCGATTGGGCCGCGAAGCATCGAGCCTTCCATCACCGTGGCGTCCTTACCTATATAAATAGGGCCCGCCGAGGTGTTTAGGAATGCACCCTCGACCCATGCTCCTTCTTCAACAAAGACAAGCGACGGGTCGCCAATCACGGTATTTGTCGGGCTGAGGGGTTGCGAAGCCCGGCCGCAAGTAATGCGCTCGAAATCATCCACGAGGGCCTCGCCGTTGAGCAAGAATATGTCGTAGAGGTGGTCTACGGCCCTATAATCGCCATCATAAACAATATCGACACACTCGTCGGCCTTACCACACCGGGCAATTACCGCACCCTTGTCATCGACGAGCCGCTGCCCGGGACGCAGGGCACCGACAGCAGCTACGAGAGCCTTGTCGGGGAGCACATTGGCAGCGACGCGCAGAGATGCAGGGTCGTCGAGCACATGGGCAGGCGGCATACCGAAAAATTCTTGCAGATAGCCGGGGGCCGGCTCCATGAAATAGTTGCCGTGCATCATGGCCTGCCACTTCTCGCCTATGGTGTCGATACCCAGCCTTATATGGGCCGGGGTGCGGGTATAGGTGATGGGGAGCAATTCCTGATGCACACCCCTTATGTCGCTCAGTATTATATTCGTCATTTTCAATTAAATTTAGAAATTTTATCAAACCAATTCCTTCGCAAGGAGACGGCATGACAAAAGATATACGTGCGGTAGCAATTATAATTTTTCAATGCAAAATTACGATTTTTACGCCAAAAAACATCACAAAGCGCAAACAAAAGAAGATAAGGCCGCATGTTGTTGTTAAAGTTTGTTAAAAACAATGCAAATTGTCAAAATTTATCTATTTTTGCGACATGTATGCTATCTAAACGGCAAAACTGATAACTTAAGACTATCAATCAATCACAGTTTAATATGAAAAAACTTTTTACATTACTTCTCGTCGCGCTCGTCGGCCTGCTGCCGGCTGTGGCCCAAACCACGGTGACAGCGACCTTCGACTTCGCGACAGTTACAGGAGACCCGTCGCAAGGGGTCACTGTAGACAATGCCACAATCACCGGCACTTCCGCATCAATTGCTAACGGCAAACTCTCACTTGCCAAAAGTGCTACGCTGACCTTCAAAGCTGCCGAAGGATATTACATAACGAGCATCTACTTTACGGCCACATCAAGCTGGAAATTATCAGACTACTTTAAAATCAGCAGTCCTTACAAAACTTTTTCTGGCAGCGGTCTGAACAAGACTTATCAAGCCGCCGATGAAACGACAAGCGAGGTTGCTTTTTACACAACCGGCGACATTGATTTCAGCAGTTTCGTTGTTACAATGATTAAAGTCGGTGGAGACGAACCCGGTGGTGGAGACGAACCCGGTGGTGATGACCCCGTAATTGGTGATGAAGTTACATCGACATTTAACTTCGAAGACTACTCGTCATTGACACCAAATGCCACGACATTCCCCGAAAAAAGCGTTAGCAACGGCCCTTACGGTTCCACAAAATTCTATGACGGTCAAGGACAAACTGTCACAGCAACCGGTGTCGACCTGACATTTAGCTCGACAGGCACAAATCAAATCCGATTCTTACAAGGCAGTGCTCCAAGGCTTCAACTTCTTTCGCCAGGCCAACTCGTATTTGAGGCCGAAAATGGTTATACCATTAAAACTATCACACTCACAGCCGCCAGCGGCTTTAGCATCTCCTCATTCTCTGTAGCATCAGGCAACGGCACTCTCGATGGTTTAATATATACTGCAGCCGAAGGCGAAACAGCAGTAACTCTTCAGGCCGGTACCACATCTAATGTAGGTAGCGCAATCGTGGTACTTTCGAAAAGCAGTAGCACCCCTACAATTGAGGAAGTTGACGCATCGTTCAATCTTGAGGATTATTCGTCACTTACTCCCGACCCCAGCACTTTCGATTCAAAAACTTCAGGTGACCGCATGTCATATTTTGACGGCTATGACAAAACTCTGACCACCACCGGCATCAATCTGACCCTTACATCTACTAGTACATCACATGTCCAATTCATAAACTCCAGTTCAAAAAGGCTCCGGCTCTACTCTCCTGGCCAACTTAAATTTCAGACAGTAGCCGGCTATACGATAAAGAGCATCACTCTCACGGCCCCAAGTGGATTTAGCCTTGGCACGCTTTCGGTAGCAACTGGCAACGGCTCTTACTCCAACGGTGTCTATACTGCCGCCGATGATGAAACGGCAGTGACCCTACAAGTTGCCTCAGGCTATGCCCAAATCGGTAAAATTAATATTGTACTACTGAAAAGTGGCGGAGGAAGCGAAGAACCAGAGACCCACACCCCGACAGCCATCAGCTATGTACTCGCAGGAGCCGAGGCTGTAGCTATGGACAACTTCGTTGCCAAGAATGTAGAAATCAAAGCCGGTGCGACCCTGTCGTTCATCGACCCCGACGGATATGCCTACGGTGCAGCCGAGGCTGACGCAACCTTGGCCAACAACACTGCTACCGAACTCACCGAATACGCTCCGGCTACAGCAGCCGACGTAAAAGCATTTAAAGTTGCAGAAGCAGGCGTATACAATATTACCACCTCGTTTAAGAACGGCAAAGGCACTGTAACCATCGTCAAAGTTGCCGACCCGCTTACCGACAGCAACGGCAACAGCGTGGCCACCTTCAACTGGAGCATGCCCAGCACCCTTAATCCCGAAGCTCCGACTGGAGGTTTCTACGAAAAGACATTTACAGCCAACGGCGTGAACGCAGAGTTCATCCCCGGCATGTCACCTTATTCGGCACGTTTTGTAACGTCTAACGGCAACACCGTTCTCCGTCTGCCGACCCGGTTTACCTTGAAATTTACCGCACCTGCCGGCAAGGTAATCTATAATGTAAAAATCAGCGGCACATCTGTCAACTCGAGCAACACAATCCTGTCGGTACCTGCCACCACAAACTCGTCGAACGGGGTTTACACCATTCTCCCAACCTACGAGACCAACGAGGTAGCAATCGAAATACCAACGACGGTCGAAAATGTAGAATATACCTATACTACCGTAACCTATGCCGACGCTTACACTCCCAGCGAGTTATATTATGTTACTGACGGCTCGACGACTCACAACATGACTGCCGATGCCGAAACTAAGACTTTCACCGCCACCGATGTAACCATCGGCTCTTGGGGTAAAAACGGTTCTATCAAATTTACCGAAGCTTTCGGCTCATTCATGTTCGGATTCTACTATGCGTGCGGTGCAGCCACCGAAGGCGAAGTCGCCGAGGCTGGCAAACCCGTCACTATGGTAGGCGCAGATGAACTCGACGAATCCGACTGGCACGCCTTCTCGGTTGCTCCCGGTATCTACACCGTGACAGTCTCGTTTGCCACCGGCACCCCAGTAATGACCCTTACCAAGACAGGCGACATCAAGCAGCCCAAACCCACCACGATGTTTGCCATTATCAAAGGTTTGGCAGAGCCTGTAGAGCTTACACTGAATGGCAACAGCTTCCTTAGCAAAGACAACGTAACTATCGGTACCGCCATGGGCGGCGAGAGCAACTTCTACTTCGCCGAGAGCGAGGATATCGTCGACGGACGTACCTACGGTGCTGCCGAGGCCAACACTCCTTATAACTTCGACGACTGGTATAACGACCTGACCGAATATGCAGTCGACGCAAACCCCAACCGCTACACCATACCCTCGGGTATCTATAGCATCGATGTAAATATCGAAAACGACGTATTCAAAGTACGCATGTCGAAGCAAGGCGACCTGATGCCAACAGCCCTTAGCATCTATAATGGCGAGGAACTCACTGCCATGACAGCAGATACCGAGGCCAAGACCTTTACCATCACCGACTACAATATCGGCGCATGGGGCCAGCCCGGCACTATCAAGTTTACCACGGCCTTTATGGACATGATGTTTGGCGACGCATACGCTTGCGGTGCCGACACCGAGGGTGCCACAGCCGAGGCAGGTAAGGAATACACAATGACCGGCAAGGACAAGATGCCGATTGCCGAATGGTATGCCTACACCGTGGCCGAGGGCGTCTACACCGTCACCGTATCGTTTGCCACCGGCAAACCTGTTATGACCCTGTCCAAGACTGCCGACTTCGACCAGCCCAAGCCCACCACGATGTATGCCGTAATCGAGGGTGCCGAGCAGCCAGTACAGCTCTTCTGCCCGTTCGGTAGCGAGTTTATGGCCAACGACGTAAAGGTTGGTACCACCATGGGTCAGACCATGACCATCTACTTCGCTGAAAACAGCGACATCACCACCGGCCGCACCTACGGCGCAGCCACAGCCAACGAGGCTTACGACTTCGACGCATGGAACCCCACTCTGACAGAGTTCGCAGCCGGAACCGAGGCCAACAAGTTTACCATCCCCTCGGGTATTTACTCTATCAGTGTCAACTACAACAACGACACCCCCGTATTCCAGCTCACTAAGACCGGCGAACTGATGCCCGCATCGTTCTATATCTACAACGGTGAAGAGCTCACCGCTATGGAAGCCGACGCAGCCGCCCAGCAGTTCACCATTGCCGACTACCAGATTGGCGCATGGGAAACCGCAGGTTCGATTAAGTTCACCACAGCGTTTATGGATATGGTATTTGGAGATGTCTACGCCGCCGGTGCCGACACCGAAGGCGCAGCAGCCGAAGCTGGCAAGGAATATACCCTCAACGGCAAAGACAAGATGCCGGTATCTGACTGGTACTCATTCACCGTAGCCGAGGGTATCTACACCGTCACCGTATCGTTTGCCACCGGCAAGCCCGTGATGACCCTGGCCAAGACTGCCGACATCGAGCAGCCCAAACCCACCACCATGTATGCCGTTATCGGTGACGCCGAGCCCACACTTCTCTTCGCAGCAACTGCAACTGACTTCATGGCTAACGATGTTACCGTAAACGAAGCTACCACTCTCTACTTCGCCGAAAACAGCGTTGTAGCCGAAGGCCGCACCTACGGTGCCGCTACTGCCGACGAGTCTCTCGAAGTTCCCACATGGTCAACCCCTCTCATCGAGTATGCCGCCGGCGTTGAACCCAACAAGTTCACACTCTCTGCAGGTATCTACAGCATCAGCCTCAACTTCAGCGACGAGACTCCGACCCTGTCAGTACAAAAGACCGGCGACGTGAGCGGTATCGAAGAAATCGATGCAGCCGACGACGACGCAGAGTACTACACCATCCAGGGCGTCCGCGTAGTCAACCCGACCACCGGTATCTACATCCGTGTACAGGGCAACAAGGCTACAAAGGTAGCTATCCGCTAATCAACTGACACTCTAAATAAAAATCGCAGACCTCGCCGAGGCCTGCGATTTTTTATATATAGGAGCTTGCATCACCGAGGTAAAGATGAAAAAAGGAAACAAAAAGACATAAGGGCAAAAAGGACAAAAAAACGGCTCAAGCCGAAATGGCAGTGCATTAGGAAAAATGCTCGAAGAGCATTACTCTATCGTAACCCCGGCCTTACGAAGTTGGCCGGGGTGAGCATATCTCCTCTGACGATTAGTGTCGGAGACACTTCCCAGTCAATATATAAATTTGAAAGACAAGGGAAAGGCCTTCGGCCTTTATTGTGGGGCTTTTCGGGCACTTCCCCCACCCAACTACGTAAGGGTGAGGTTTCATAAAGTAACAGTCTTCGACTGTTTTTTCTCTACACTTATAATATTGGTGCAGCGCCATTTCGGCTTGACCCCAAAAGTACAAAAAAATATTTTGTCCTTCTTCTCCTTATTAGCAACAGCTCAAATCTTCAGTCTAAAGCCGCCCATGGCTGTGAAGCCGGGCATACGGTAGCCTCGGTTAATGGTGTAGGCCGCGTCGGTGACGTTGTCGAGACGCACAAACAATGTGAGATAGCGCACTACGTCGAAATCAAATCTAAAGTTTAGCAGCGCGTAGCTCTGCGGCCTATACGACTGATGCACAAACAAATGTCCCACGCCCTTGACATCGGCATATACATGTAGCCACGACAAGGCTTTCCAGTCCGCGCCGATATAGTATTGATGTCTCGGTGCGCCGGTGAGGTTGTTGAGCGAAGTATGCAGATAGCTATAACTTGCCGATAGCGACAGGTTGTCAGTTACCCTGGCCGAGGCCGACGCCTCGATGCCTTTGTTGATAAAACGGCCGGTGTTCTCGTTGTGATTGTCTACGACTTGTATCATATTGTCGCCCTTCGAGTAATATGCCGTCAGCTCGGCGTGGCCCCATGTGCCGAACGAACGCGATAGCGACACCTCGTAGTTCCACATTCGCTCGGGGGCCAAATCGGGATTTGCCATACGGTAGAGATACAACTCGCGGAACGACGGGTTACGGTATCCCATCGCTGCCGACGCCTTGAGCCTGAGGTCGGCAGGCAGGCGCACCACGACACCGCCCTGCGGCACCCAGCGTGTGCCGAACTTATCGCTGTTGGCCATGCGCACACCACCATTGAGCACAACATATTCGTCGGCCAAAGTCTGAGAATAAGTAAGATACGGCGAATACTCGGTGACCGACTTGCGCGACATCGTACCCATATTGCCCGTAGAGCCACCGCTGACCGGAATCTTGCCCGTATAGGTATTGAAATCAAAACCGACAGTAGCAGCAGCCCCCTGCCAGGGACGGAAATTCTGGTATAGCATCACCCCGAAGCGGTCATCAACGCTGTGAAAATGGCGTGGGTCGTCGATATAGTGGTTGCCGTAGCTATAGTAGACCCTTGCCGTACCGTCGGTTACGCCATAGCTGTTTGTAACGGCAGCCGACGCCTCGCCACGGGTCACATTCTGGCGGTAAACATCGGTCGAGGCCGGGTCGGAGAGCGTGGGCCACACAGGGTCGTTGCCTCGGAAGTTCGACACCGCATAGTCGGCATAGGCGCGCCAATAGTCGCTAAACTCGTATGCAAGTTTGGCATAGCCGCCGACCTGTTTGAAATCCATGCCGTCGATACTGCCGTCGGTACGGTCGTATGACGCGGACAGCAGGGCCGATAGCCGACCGTAGCGCATGGTAGTGGTCAAGGTCGACAACCACGTGTTGTAAGAACCATACTGGCTTGTGAGAGAGGCATGCACCCCGTCGTCATGTACCTTGCGTGTAATCACATTGATAGTCCCGGCCATGGCATTCGAGCCATAGAGCACCGACGAGGGGCCGCGCAGCACCTCTACGCGCTCGGCATAATCCTTGTCGTAAAAATCGGCCACATGGTGCGAGTATATGCCTGCAAACTGCGGCTGGCCGTCGAGCATCATCAACACCGCCGAGGCCCTGTCGCCGCCAATACCGCGCATCTTGATATGGCCCGAGCCTCCGTTGCTCACACCGAAGCCGAATATGCCCCTCTCGGTGACAAAGAGGCTCGGCACCAGGCCCGATATGGCCGACAGGAGCTGAGTGGAGCCTGAGGCTTCGAGGCGGTCACGGGTAATAACACTCACGGTATAGGGAAGGAGCCGTGGCGGGAGGGCGGCATTCGAACCGGTGACCACCACCTCGTCGAGCATGGCAGCAGTGTCTGCCATCTCGGCAGCACGGCCCACAACACTCGACACAAAGAACAGTAAGAATAGAATTTTTCGCATAATGTAGGTTGTTTTTCAACTTACAAAGATACGAATAAGTCGAGAGCAAATCAAAATCTATTTTGAATTTGCCGAGCGGAAGTATCTAAGACGGAGTCAAAGTTACAAAAAACATACGATACGAAATAACATACTCAAGTTTCGCAAGTAAGTAACTTGCTCACTGTTTGTGGTTTTTTGGTTATAGATTATGGTTTGATAAATGCAAATAACAATATTATTAGTAATCAAAATTAGCGAACAAGGCTAACCTCTAAACGACAAACTATTAACAGTGAGCAAGTCATCGACTTGCGAAACTTAAATAACATACTTAAACCAATCACGATATACACATGTTATAAAATAAACATCCCGGGGCACGGCAAGGTGTTCCGGCCATAGAACTAACACAACGTTTCATCCACAAAAGACTAATTTATGGACTGGCTACTCGAAACCTTCCGCAACAACCCGTCTATACCCATCTTCCTCACCCTGGGTGTGGGCTTTTGGATTGGCAAGTTAAAGTACAAGACCTTTTCTCTCGGCACCGTTACGTCGGTGCTGCTCGTCGGCGTAATTGTCGGCCAGATGGACATACCGATTCCCGGCCCGATAAAATCGGTGTTCTTCCTCCTCTTCCTCTTCGCAATCGGCTACAGCGTGGGCCCGCAGTTTTTCCGCGCCCTCAAGGGCTCGGGTATCAAACAGGTAATATTTGCCGTCGCGATGTGTCTTGCCTGCCTCGGCGTGACAGCAGGGGTCGCATTATGCTTCGGTTATAATGCCGGCGAGGCTATCGGCCTATTCGCCGGGTCGCAGACAATTTCGGCCGTGATTGGTGTCGGCGACGATACCATCCGCAACATGTCTATCTCGGCTGCCGACAAACAAAGCTGGATTGACATCGTGCCGGTCTGCTATGCCGTGACATATATCTTCGGCACCATCGGTTCGGCCTATATACTTGCATATATCGGTCCGGCCATGCTCGGCGGCATCAAGAAAGTAAAGGCCCAGACCGCCGAACTCGAGCAGACGATGAACTCATCGTCTATCACCAACGACCCTGCCTTTATCAACGCCCTGCGCCCAGTGACTTTCCGCGCCTACAAAGCCGACGGCGAGTTTTTTGACCAGCCGCGCACCGTGGCCGAAATCGAGCAGCACATCACCGAGCTCGGCCGGCGCATATATGTAGACCGCGTACGCCAGGGCGGCAAAATCGTCGACGACCCGGCCGCAACAGTAAAGATATCGAAAGGCGACGAATTAGTGCTGAGCGGACGCCGCGAATTTGTAGTCGAAGACGAGTCGTGGCTCGGCCCCGAAGTGGCCGACTACGAGCTCCTCAACTTCGCCGTAGAGAAAATACCCGTCACCATATCGTCGAAGTCGTGCGACGGCATCACCGTCGACCAGCTCCGAGCCATGCCCGAAATGACGGGCGTCGCCATCTCGCACATCTCAGCGGCCGGACAGTCAATCCCCGTGCTTGCCCAGACTAAAATCTATAGGGGCGACATCGTCACCCTCGCCGGCTTACAACGCGAAGTCGACACCGCCATAAAGGCCATCGGCTATCCCGACCGCCCCACCAACGTTACCGACATGGTATTCGTCGGTCTCGGCATCTTTATCGGCGCCCTCATCGGTGCCATCACCATCCACCTCGGCGGCATACCCGTGAGCCTGTCTACCTCGGGCGGCGCCCTTATCGCCGGCCTGGTTCTGGGCTGGCTCCGCTCAAAGCACCCCACATTCGGCCGCATACCCGAATCGTCGGTATGGCTGCTCAACAATCTCGGCCTCAACATGTTTATCGCAGTTATCGGCATCACCGCCGCGCCGAGCTTTATCAGCGGTCTCAAAGAGGCCGGCTGGATGCTCTTCGTCGCCGGTGTGCTGAGCACCTCGCTGCCACTGATTATCGGCGTATGGATGGGTGCCAAAATATTCAAATTCCACCCGGCCATCAACCTTGGCTGCTGCGCCGGTGCCCGCACGACCACAGCCTCGCTCGGCGCCATACAGGACGCCATCAACTCTACCACCCCGGCCCTGGGCTACACCGTGACCTATGCCATCGGCAATACCCTGCTCATACTCTCGGGCGTGGCGATAACGCTAATCTGCGCATAGGCTCCGCGAACTTTAGCACCACCCTGTCGGTTTAATCTTATAAAACTCTAAAAACGCAAAAAAAGAAATATGGACTCAAACCTCAATCCCCTCAGTCGCGAATACGAAAAACGCCTGAGCCAGATGAGCCCCTTCGAAATCAAGAACGAACTCATAAGACTGGCCCAGGAAGACACACGCACCTCGAGCGCCACCTACCTCAACGCCGGCCGAGGCAACCCCAACTGGATTTGCGCCGACGCCCGCGAAGCCTTTATCACACTCGGACGCTTCGCCCTGTCGGAGTGCCGCCGCGTGCGCGACGAGGCACCCGGCATCGCCGGATGCCCGTCGAAGGCCGGGATTGCCGACCGTTTCGAAGCCTTCCTGGCCAAAAACAACGAGGAAGAGGGCGGCAAGCTCCTCAACAAGGCATACCGATATATGGTCGACGAACTCGGTGCCGACCGCGACGAACTCGCACTCGAATGGGCCGACGGCTTTATCGGCGACTACTACCCCACCCCTCCGCGCATACTCAAATACACCGAGGCGGCCATCCGCCCCTATATCGCACAAGAAATGGGCAAACGCGCCCCCGGCGGAGGCAAGGAATACGACCTGTTCGCAACCGAGGGCGGCACAGCAGGCATGTGCTATGTCTTCGACACGCTGCAAACAAACCACCTGGTAAAGAAAGGCGACAAAATCGCCCTCATGGCACCGCTCTTCACCCCCTATATCGAAATACCGGAGTTAGACCGCTTCGAGTTCGACGTCGTAACTGTCAGCGCCAACAAGGTCGAGGCTGACGGATACCACTACTGGCAGTACCCCGACTCGGAGCTCGACAAGCTGCGCGACCCACAGATAAAGCTCGTATGCCTCATCAACCCCTCAAATCCCCCAAGCTACCGGCTCAGCGACCACGACCTCGACCGCTTCGTCGATATCGTCAAGAAAGACAACCCCAACCTGATAGTTGTCACCGACGACGTTTACGGCACCTTCGCCACCGATTTCGAGTCGCTGCTCTACACACTGCCCGACAATACGATTTGCGTGTACTCCTTCTCTAAATACTTCGGTGCCACCGGCTGGCGACTCGCAGTCATTGCCACGCACAAAGACAACATCATGGACAAGATGATTGCCAACCTGCCTGCCGAGCAACGCGCCGACCTCGACAAACGCTACGGGTCACTGACACTCGACGTGCCCAAGATGTCGTTTATCGACCGTATGGTCGCCGACAGCCGCGATGTAGCCCTCAACCATACCGCCGGCCTGTCGACCCCGCAGCAAATCCAGATGAGCCTCTTCGCCCTCAAGTGCATCCTCGACCCCGACGATGTGTACAAACGCAAGATGCAGGCCATGATACACGACCGCCTGCAGGCCATGTGGGAGAAAACCGGATTTACCGTCCTCCCCGACCCACTGCGTGTAGGCTACTACTCTGAAATCGACATGATGGTATGGGCTAAGAAGTTCTACGGCGACGATTTCGCCGCATGGCTGCCCACCGCTCACGACCCCCTCGACGTGACCATGCGCCTGGCCGTCGAAAAAGGCATAGTGGTGCTCAACGGCTCGGGCTTCGACGGCCCCGACTGGTCTATCCGCACATCCGAGGCCAACCTCGACCGCGACGCATACGTGACCATCGGCCAGCGCGTGCGCGAAATCCTCGAAGAATATCACCAGGAATATTTAAAAGACAAAAAATAACGAAGACTATGAATCTCAAGCAACAACAAGCCAATGCGGCTGCCGAAATATCAAAAGACGCCGCCCAGGTCAGCGCCGCAGCCGCCCGCGTGGCCGTAGAAGAACAGGCACAGGCCACCAAAGAAGAAATCGCGCAAGACGCGCAACAGGCCAAGGCCGGGGCGCAGTCGACATTAGATGCCGTCAAACAACGTGTTGCCGACGCGGCTGCTGCCGCCACCGAGAAATACAATGAGACCGTCGACAACGTGCGTCAGAAAATCGCCGAACAACACGACGACCCCGACTCGACCCTCAACCAGGCCAAAGAAAAGGCCGCCGGAGTGGCCGGTAAGGTAAAGGAAGCCACCGGCAACATAGTCGAAAAAGCCGGCGACCTCCTCGACAACCTCGCCGACAAAGCCCACGACCTCACCGACCGCATGGGCAATAAAGACTGATGCAGTAAACTAATATGTAGAAAGCAAAAGGGCAAAAGCGTAAGACGCTTTTGCCCTATTACTATGTTAAGACCTCCTTTCGACTAATCTTATAATCCTGATACTGATTTCATAAAGTAAATATAATGGCACAGCAACCAATATAAGGGTCATTATATCTGGTGGTGTTATGATTGCTGCCACCACGCAAATTATCAAGAATGCGTAACTCCGATATTTTACAAGGTAATCGGAATGAATTAGCCCCATCTTGGCCAAAATAAAGGCTATCACAGGCAATTGGAAAACCAAGCCCATGAGAAGAGTCAGCATGACAAAGGTCGAGATATAGCTATCGAGAGTTATGGTGCTATGGATTTTATCTGCCACAGAATATGTTCCCAAAAATCTAAACGAAATCGGGAATAGGACATAGTAACTCATCAACACGCCCAAAACAAACAAAAAGTAGATAATAACGGCAACTTGGATTGAATACTTCTTTTCACTTTCAAGCAAAGCCGGAGAGACAAAACGAAATAACTCAAAAAGAATATACGGAGAAGCACACAACAAGCCCAAATATATTGACGTGGTTATATGCGTCATAAACTGACTCGACAAATCCGTAGCTATCAAATCAACATAGAACTCATCGAACCGGAAATCAGAATCAAAAGCACGACAAATATCTTCAATCACTCCATATGTAATGAAATTATATTCACTTGGAGCAAGAAGTATATCGAATGTAATAGTTTTAAAATAGAAAATCACACACGAAAGTATCAGTGTTGCAAAAACAACTCTGAAAAGTATCTTACGGAGGGCCTCGAGATGCCCTCCGAATGTCATCATGCCCTCATTCGATGACATTATCGGTGTGTTTCATTTAAATTATCTGTGTCCTTTTCTCCCATTGATTTATCATGAGATTCATTTTGCGCGTCAGCGGCTTTTCGGTCGGGCGTAGACGTCTCGTTCATTCCATCCTTAAACTCTCTAACGCCCTTGCCAAGTCCGCGCATCATCTCGGGTAGTTTCTTCCCGCCGACCAGGAGCAAGGCCAGACCACCGATAAGAAGCAGTTCGGTAGTGCCTATAAAAACTATAATCATAACTCGGATTATTCAGGTATGACAAGCGAAATCTCGCACGAATCAAAATCAATCTCCCAATGGCCGTTATCATTGGCTTCCCATTTGTATTTCTTAGACATCTCGTCCCACCAATTTTGGAACTTTGTGCCAGTATCGCCCATATCCTTGATAAGGCGTTCGTAAAGCTCGGCATTGTCTACTGTAAGTATTTTAGCCAACTCGTTCAAGCCATTGCGACGCTCAAAGAGTGCCTGGATTTCGTCTCTTTCCTCTACGGCCACTCGACCTATAACTTTCTTCATCTTATCGAATCTTTTTTATTTATTAACGTATCTATTACAACTGTAGTGGAATCAGTTGTATTCTTCGCAGAGCGACGACAACTATCTATGCAAGAGCCTGCACATTTGCCGAAACATGAAGCGCCACAAGCTCGAGTACAACCATCAAAACACATACCTCTACATGTGCCTTTACATCCATTTTTACACCCCGTTACCGGTATTGCTGCATTTACAGTCAATGCAATACCGCCAATCATTGCCAGTATCGGCAATACACGGGAGCCGACTTTGGCGAAGAACGTACGTCTCGAAATCTTCATCGCTTTACAATGGTATAATCTAATGACGACTCTGCGGAACCCATGCTGTTGCGACACTCTACGTAGTAGTATATATACGTACCCCCGTTGTAGCCTGCATGAGACCGTTCAAAGACAATGCTCTCAGTCATGCCTCTTTTTGGACCCGTATTATGGTATACGGCCCCGCCATACTGTCTCATTGATTCAGATTTTGCCATATCGCTCTTTGTCGGCTTGGATGAAGGTTTCTTAGAGTATGCCCTCCAATGTACGGTTGCGCTTATATTACTTTCTTTATCTCCGCCAGTCTTGAAGCGTACACGAATTGAAAAACCATCGACAACCGATGTCGTTAGAAACTTGTCAAAAGTGGGTTTGGAAATCTTTTGGGTAGGATAGTTTTGATTCGACGAACTCGACGGGTCTTTGGGCTCGTCAGTCTCACAAGACCAAAATGTGGCGGAGAGTATGAGGCATAATACCAATGTTATAAGTCTGTTAACCATACCTTTATTTCTCATTAATTATGTCAAACGGGTCAAGATAGTCTATCTCTTCAATAGATTTCTCTGGCAAGAATTCCCCCAGTTCTCTAACAGAGTCAAGGAGCTTTTTAGAGGCATTGCGCTCTATATGAGCTACAACACACTGTTCGTGTGAGGGCGTATTGACTTCAAGTGTTGTCTTTTTGTTTAGCCATATGCATCGTCTACATTGATACGCATCACATCTGCGGCAAATCGGAGCATGGTCAAGGCGAAAAAGCTGCTTATTCTTTATTTTCAATCCAGATTCTACATCGCCCAAACTTTCACTACCGTCGAGATAAAACGCTGGGCAAATATAAAATTTACCATCAGGAGCAAGCGTGATACTCTCAAAACCTGCATTGCAATTATTCATTGCATCAAGCATCATACGGTCAGTCAAGCTATTCAATTGCACATAATGCCCTTTAGCATATTCACTTTTTATTTTGTTTGCCAAGCGACCGAGTATAGCACTATATTGCTCGAAATCCTTCTCGCCCATCGCCTCTATATCAGTTAAAAATATATTGAGACGACTAAACCGTGCCAAAGACTCTTCAACAACTAAGACATTGTCCTCAAGAGATTTTAAAGAACTTCTTAATACCACATTTGAGCCCGACGGGAGATTAACAAGGTCAGAAACTGTTTCAGAAACCACTATATCAGCATCCGTAGTTAGTGAAGACGGTACAATATTAATATGGTCTATTTTTTCTATCTCTTTCTTCAACTCTGCGGATATTTGATGGTACGGCCAAACAATCTGAACCGTCCAATTTTGTTGCATAGCCATGAGGATGGCTTTACCAAGCAACACCGGAGCAATCGTTCTTTCTTCCGTCCGATTATTAACATAATGGCAAAACGACGGCGACTTATCGCTCAACTGTATTATGAGATACTTCAGCATATAGTTGTATTGCATTTAATCTTAGTTTTATCCCACTCTTCTCGAAGCCCTTGCATTTCAAGTTTACGGAATAATTTGTTCCAGTAATAGTTATTAGCTCTCACTCTTGCCTTATGCATCAGACAAATGGCCGTAGAACGTTGAAAAATGGTATCTGTTTCTGCCGCATCGTAATTCTCGCCTTGACACCAAGCACAACCCGAAGCTATTTCACAGTCCAAACACTCACGGGGTGATTGAGTGATTCTGTCTAACGACAGGAAAGGACGCAACTTATTTAAATTGATACCCTCCTCTATATTCCCTATTATAATTGGTTTTTTAGACCGCAGAGAATAACCAGCGAAACGAGTACACGGATAAAAATTACCAGCGGCATCGACAGACATCATCTTACCGGCTCCGCACCAATTCTCGTTTGAAGTCATTGGTTTACCCAACGCTTCCCAAAAGAATGAGCATGTATGGGTTCGGTATAAGTCATTATCTATTATCGCATCCGCAAGCTGCATCAATTGATTTTCTAATCGTATATCATCTCCAGGCTCCCATACATTTTCAAAAACACAGTTGATATTCACATCTCCAATTCCAAGACTAAAAAGATGCAACACACTATCTTTTATAAAATCTATATTGCTGTGGCTTATGGTTACTTTTGTTCCTGCATTGGGAAACTGAGACTGCCAAAGTGGGACATTTTTCACCACATCCTCATAAGAACCTCTATCCGAATCCTTATATACTCTATTCATATCATGGAGCAGCTTAGTACCGTCCACAGTCATCATTATGCTCAGATGACTATGATTTTTCCTAATATATTCTTGTACTTTAGGCGTATGGTAATTGATGCCATTTGTAGCAAACGAAAACCGATATGAATTAAACCATCTATGATTAAGCCTAAACATCTCGGTCTTAATATAATCACATATCTTATCTATCAGGTCTATTTCTAAAAATGGTTCACCACCGATAAAATCCCAAACAACCGAACGGTCATTTTTAAAAACATCGCAAGTCAACACATAATCTACGACCCTTTTGGCAAGTTCAAAGTCCATTCTTTCGCCACCATTTTTGCCTACCAAATAGCAATATTTACATGCCAACTGGCAATCCTTGGTGACTATAAATGTGATTTCTCGAGCGATGCCTTCTTCCCAGACACCGTTCTCATTCTTAATTTGATTGGTTGTGGTCATTTCTTTCAAGCGGATTTAAGGGTATGACGAGTCATGCCCTTAAATCCTAAACTTTAACGATTGGCATTGCCTTTACAAGCGTAATGACTACAGGTACCCTTACATGTGCTTTGGCAGCCCCATTTGCAAGACCCATCACAGGTCCCCGAACATGTTGTTTGACAGGTTCCCGAGCATGTGCCGCTACATGTGCCCGTACATCCACCGCACCCATAACGTGTGCATCCCATTTGCGAATTTGAAGCACTTGCCAAGATAGGTGCATTTGCCAAGACAATAGCACCTAAGAAGGGTAATGCTCTTTTAGCAGCATTCTTGAAGAAACTGCGACGAGACTGCAACTCTTCTTTTTCGTTTTCTTTCATGATTGGTAAATCATTCCCTATAGACTCACCTGATTGGGTTATGATATTATACAAAAAAAGCGTGAGAGTCTGTATCTGTTACTCGTCCCGCTATACAAGGCCTTAGCATTGCCCATCAATGTAGAACGAGCAACGCGGAGCCTCACGCTGTATGATAATCGTGATTACGGCATTTGTTTGCCGCAACAATAGTATATATCATACCCGAAAGGCGCCTATCGCTGCCTCATCCTTGACATTGATTTCGAAGTTGCTAAGTTCTGTATAGCCAAGAATAAGCGCCGGATAAACGCTTTTTGTTATGTCTGCATCCCACCCACTTGCCTCATACCGAGACTCCGCAAGCGATATGCGTCGCAAATTTATAAACAATTTTTCACACCTGCAATATACTTGGTTGTAATTGTGAAATTTTTCATAAAATTATTTTCATTTCATATAATTGTCGATATAACGGCATCATAACGCGGCTTACGTCATTCCTAAAACACGCCAAGGCCCGCGACAAAATCGCGGGCCTTGGCGTTGTTATTGTTGGGAGCCTGTAAATCTGCAGTATCAGAGATAGCTCTTGAGGAGTTTGCTCTTTTGACCTTTGAGGCGGCGGATGGCCTTCTCCTTGATTTGGCGCACACGTTCGCGCGTGAGGTCGAACTTGGCACCGATTTCCTCGAGGGTCATCTCCTGGCAACCGATGCCGAAGAACATCTTGAGGATTTCGCGTTCGCGCTCGTTGAGCTGGCGCAGGGCGCGCTCCACCTCGTTAGAAAGCGACTCTTGGGTAAGCGAGGCATCTGCCGAGGGGCTGTCCTCGTTGGTGAGCACGTCGAGCAAGCTGTTGTCCTCGCCCTCTACAAAGGGAGCGTCGACCGATATGTGCCTGCCGCTGACCTTGAGGGTATCGGCAATCTTCTCTACGGGCACATCGAGGCGCTCGGCGAGTTCTTCGGGCGACGGACGGCGCTCGTTCTCCTGCTCGAATTTCGACAGGGCTTTGCCAATCTTGTTGAGCGAACCTACCTGGTTGAGGGGCAGACGCACTATACGGCTCTGCTCGGCAAGGGCCTGGAGGATGCTCTGGCGAATCCACCACACGGCATAGGATATAAATTTGAAGCCACGGGTCTCGTCGAACTTGCGGGCGGCCTTAATCAGGCCGAAGTTACCCTCGTTGATAAGGTCGGGCAACGACAGGCCCTGGTTTTGATATTGTTTAGCCACCGACACTACGAAGCGCAGGTTGGCACGGGTGAGTTTTTCGAGAGCGACCTGGTCGCCTTGGCGTATGCGCTGGGCAAGCTCGACCTCTTCCTCTACCGAAATAAGCTCTTCGCGGCCTATTTCCTGGAGGTATTTGTCGAGCGACGCGCTTTCGCGGTTGGTTATCGACTTGGTAATTTTTAGTTGTCTCATTCTCTATGATGTACCTGTTGAGTTGCAATTAGCATGCAAAGTTACGAAAATTATTTAATATACGGAAATTTTAAAAAATTACCGCAAATATCGAGAGAGGAGAGAAAGCACGCTTGCACGCCACCAAAGCTACTTTCACTGAGGAAATAACGCCACGATGGTAATTATTGATACATGGGGCGACGGCGATTTATGATTTTTTAACCAAAAATCGCCGTATCGCCATCACTTATATCGGGCCCACCGTATGATTTCGGCCAGCGAGGGCTTCTTGCCATACATAAATATGCCCACGCGGTAAATCTTGGCGCACACCCACAGCAGCAGCATGAAGCTGATGTAGAGCACGACAAGCGAGAGGATGGTCTCCCACGCCGGCACCCCGAAGGGCAGGCGGCTCATCATGGTCATGGGCGAGGTAAAGGGCACGATTGACAGCCAGAAGGCCATGTCGGAGGTCGGATTGTTGATTACGGCCATCGAGGCTACGATGCCTATGATTACGGGCATGGTGGCTATCGAGGTAAGCTGCGAGGCATCCTGTATGTTGTCGACGGCCGAACCAATCGCGGCAAAGATGGCCGAGTAGAACAGGTAGCCGCCGATAAAGAACAGCAGCATATACACCACCAGCGACACGATAAAGCCGACATCGGTAAGCTGCGCCAGGGCGCCGGTAAGCTCGGGCTCGGAGGCAGCCTCGGGCATGGCGGCGAAGACTGGCATGGCAAATGCAGAGCAAAGTCCTATGATTGCGGCCCATATAAGTATCTGGGTGATGGCTACCAGGCCCACGCCGATAATCTTGCCGAGCATCAGCCACTGCGGCTTCACCGACGACACGACCAATTCGAGCACGCGGTTGGTCTTCTCCTCTATAATCGAAGTCATTACCATCTGGCCGTAGATGAGGATAAACATATATAGCATCATATCCATCACCAGGGCCAGGATATACGAAAGTACCGACGACGTGGCGGTGTCCTCGGCCTTGTCGATGTCAATTACGGGCATCGACATGTCGACCTCTACCTCGCGCAAAATCCGGTCGAGGTTCTCGATATTATAAGCCTTGAGGCGCACATCCTCGATGGCGTCGCAGACCTGGCTGCTCACATACTGGTCGGTGGCCATGGTCAGCGAACCATGCGAATAGAGCGTCACCGACTCCTGGGGCTTTTCGACAGCATTCTGCCCTATCACGAGTATGGCGTCGTAACCGTCGTTGACACGCGCACTGTCGAGGCTCTCGCCGCCGGCGATTACAAACCGGATTTCGTCGTTGCTGTGCAGGCGAGGTGCCACCACGCCGCTATCGTCGAGCACGGCGACGGTCTTGCTCTCGCTGTCGCTGAAGAGCATTATCAGCGCCGGGGCAAACATCAGCGCAATCATCAGCACCGGCACGAGCAGCGTGCTGATGATAAAGCTTTTTCGTTTTACGCGCTCAAGGTATTCGCGCGAGATTACTATGCTTAGTCCTGATTTCATCGCTCTTCGGTTTGTTGTTGTGCAGATTGGTTAGAAGCCTCTACGGCCGATACGAATATGTCGTCCATCGACGGCAGCAGGCGGCGGAAAGAGTTTATCTCTACAGCCTGGTTGGCTGCGGCCAGGAAGGGGCGCACCGCGTCGGCTGCGGGGAGCGTCACTGTCGCCGTGGCAAAGCCGTCGGGGTTTATGCCTCCCAGTTCCACGTCGAAGCCGAGACCATCGAGGGCGTCGGGGACACCGACAAAGCCGAGCTCGTAGCGGTTGTTGCTAAAGCGTTCGCGGATATCGCGCACGGGACCGCTGAGTATGTTGTGGCTGCGGTTAATCAGCGATATTTCGTCGCACAGCTCCTCGACCGACGACATGTTGTGTGTCGAGAAAATGACCGTCGCCCCTTCGTCGCGCAGGCGCAGGATTTCGCGTTTGAGTATGCCTGCATTTATGGGGTCGAAGCCCGAGAAAGGCTCGTCAAAAATAAGCAGCGACGGTTTATGCAGCACGGTAACGATAAACTGCACCTTCTGGGCCATGCCCTTCGACAGCTCCTCGACTTTCTTATTCCACCATTCGGCAATGTCGAGCCTGTCGAACCACTGCCTCAGCGACTCCTCGGCTTCCTTGCGGCCGAGACCCTTGAGACGCGCGAAGAAGAGGGCCTGTTCGCCCACCTTCATCTTCTTGTAGAGTCCGCGCTCTTCGGGCAGATAGCCTATGTTTACCACGTCGGCAGCCGTCAGGGGATGGCCGTCGAAGGTCACGATGCCGCTGTCGGGGGCCGTGATGTGGTTGATGATGCGTATTAGCGTGGTCTTGCCGGCACCGTTGGGCCCGAGCAGACCGTAGACTTTGCCACGCGGTACGGCGATTGACACGTCGTCGAGCGCCCGGTGGTTCGTAAAGTCTTTTGTGATATGTTCTGCTGTCAGTATATTGTCCATATACCGTTAGACGCAGTTTTTCTAAATTTATTACACGTCGCCCTCAAATTCTTTCAAAACGAGAGTTTTTCCGTCGAAAACGGCATAGGTCGAGCGGTCAATCCAGTTGCCGAGTATCACCAGGCGGCACTTGTCGCCCACGGCCTCGTCGAGGGCCACGTGCAGATGGCCGATTATCACGTAACGCATGTCGCCGTTGGCGCTGGCGATACGCCTCGCCTCGGCCTCGACAGCCTCGATGGCATGCGGCGGCAGGCAGTCGCCACCCCCCGAACCCTTGCGGCTGTGGCTGCTCCACGCATGGGCAAACGGTATAGTCCAGCGCGGATGTATGCCCGAGAACAACTTCTGCAGAGCCCTGCTGTGAAATATGCGCCTCAACATCATGTAGCCTCGAGGCTGGCGTCCGAAATTATCGCCATGACCCAGGAAAAACAACGAGCCGTCAATCACGCGCTCTATGCCTCCGCCGGCAGCGTCGACAAGTTCCATTCCTATTTCGTCGCGAAGATAGTCGAAAAGCCAAATGTCATGATTGCCGGTAAACCACACTATCTCAATGCCCATATCGGCCATGCGCGCCAATTGCCCGAAGAATCGCACATAGCCCCTCGGCACCACCGTGCGGTATTCGAACCAGTAGTCGAGCACGTCGCCGAGTAGGTACACAGCCTTGGCATCGCCCTCAATCGAACGCAAGAAGTCGACCACGCGGCGCTGGTGCGCGTGTCCGTCGGCAATATACGAGGCCCCTAAGTGCAGGTCGCTCAGAAAATATGTCTTGTCGCGGCTCATAGGAGGCCGAGTTCGAGCTTGGCTTCCTCGCTCATCATGTCCTGCGTCCACTCGGGTTCAAAGACAATGTTGACATTTACCGAAGTCACGCCCTCAATGCTTTCGAGCTTTTGGCGCACATCCTCGAGTATGAAGTCGGCCATGGGGCAGTTGGGCGCCGTAAGGGTCATGTCGACGGTCAGGGCACCGTCGTCGGCAAGGTCGATTTTATAAACCAGGCCAAGCGAATATATATCTACAGGTATCTCTGGGTCGTAGACCGTGCGCAGCATCTCCACGACCTTTTCCTCTATATTAAGTTTCTCTTCAGCAGTCATAGATTCACATTATTTATTTAAGTTTCACAAGTCTATGACTTGCTCACTGTTAACAGTTTATCGATTAGTGGTTAGCCTTAGATAGTTAGTTGTTATCACTAACATAATTTCCATTCGCATTTTTCAAACCATAACCTATAACCAAATGACTATTAACAGTGAGCAAGTTGCAAACTTGCGAAACTTATATTATTTAGTTACAAAATTACGAAATTTCGAACAATTGCCAACGACGCAGCGGTAAAAACTCAAAATCTACGTAATAGATACACGTCGGGCAAGACAACGAGCCTCGACAAGGGCACATTGATAAACATCTCAAATACGACAAGATTATGGGAAAACTTCTTGGCGACGAGTTCTATACCTTCTGCAGCATCATGAGCTCCGACGAAGACCAACCGATAGTCATGGACATCTATGTCGGATTTACCTGGCGCGAGGAACTCGCCATAACGGTCGACTGTCACAACTACGAAGACCACCGCTACGACTGCTCCACATCAGCAATCGTCAACGAACAAGACGCCCGGGCCATGGCCCGTCGACACAAAGTAAAATACCCCCAGCTGCCTCGCTTTATCGCTGACTGCATGGCCGAATGGCGCGAAATCATCAACCCCGACTTCCGGCAAATCTCTGACTGTTTCAAAGAAATCACCGAATGTCTCCTCGACGAAGGCTGCCGCTTCCGCATCACCCGCACCCACGGCAAAGACCACTCAACCTGTATCTGACATAGAAGATAACAGGGTATATTGAAAAGACAATTTATAATCCATTACCAGTAAACATTGAAGTGATTTAAACTTTTAGTATTTTGCACAGTTATAGATTTTATTGTAACTTTGTAATTATCAGAGGACTCAAAACAAGTTTAAATCACTTCTTTAGATGACATGAATAGATATATCTTGTCTCTTCTTTTCTTATTATCGCTGAATATAGCATATTCACAAGCCCAGGGATTCGAACTATACGGAAGCCGATATAACTATGTCAGTATGAAATGCGTGGCAAAGAATGAATATCCGATATGTTTCGACACGTATGTTGGTCAAGATACCATTCATGCAGATTTTAAAAATTTTGATTCATTTGTAAAGAGTATCTATCAAGAAAATCCTTTTGCACCTGTTTCAAGTCACGCACTTGCGACATCTTACGGTATCGTGTTTGGAGATTACGCAAAGTATTATGACGATAGCGTGCTTTTCCTTAGTGATTTTTCGAGAGCGAATGAGGAATATTCGCTAAAAAGTGAAATCATACTCGATTCTGGTGAAACTATTGTATATGAATATTTTAGCATAACAGGTATCTTTTGTAACATCAATAGAAATCTTATTGTCGACAAGATGAGATTTTGGGACTTAAGCACTACGTCCATAGGTATATCAGACGAGAATTTGGTTCCAACACAGACTATGATAGAGTTGATTTCTATTGTGAACTGCCAGAAGAACCCTAAATTTAGAATTGTTAGGATTGACCAATAATAGTGCGAATTTCGAAGACGAACAAAACAATTGTAGAGACTGGAGTTCGATGAAGAAAAAGATTACCCCCATCCTTAACAGCGTAAATATCAAATCTAACTGCGCTGCATTTATTTTAATTTTTATTCTTACCATACTTAGCTACTGGGCGCTTCTTATATTGGTTATATGCAAGCTATTAAATATCGAGATAGTAAATATCGACGGTTTTATCAAAGCCGACTGCATCATTGTTGCAGTGTGTATGTACCAGGCACATAACGCATTTTATGGAGTGATGTATGATGAAAACATAATGCCAAAAATCACGGATTGGATTAAAAATCATTCAATCAAATGGCTGATGTTCCTTACGTTAGGATATGCAAGCACTTTCCTTTTAGACTATTATTATATCCGAGATATTTATAATAAATATGATTTACAATATCATCGTTCGAACATCACGCAAATTCTTCTTGTTGACCTCCCGATAATAAATATTTTAGCATATTTACTTTACATTCATAAAGTAAAAAGAGAAGAGCATCTAAACGAAAGTTATAAATTTCTATTCAAGCTCTTTCTCAAGGGTCAAATGATGACTTATATCACCCGTTCGCAATCATGAAATTAGTTATGACAAACCACAATATAGTTATTTTGGATTATCAAGGTACACATGACATATCATGATAAAGATATCAACAACTTGTTGAATCGACTATTCGGCAGGTCGAAAGAAGAATAATGTAATAGGCCACTCGTGTGTGACTTTAGGAGTACTGCTTTAGCGCAACAATTCCATGTTTTTATGATTTTTTTTGCTCTAAAATAGGTATGTATCTAAAAAAAATGTATTTTTGTAAAATAAAGATATTCTATATGATACAATCCCTGGAAATAAAGAATTTTGGACCTCTTGAGTATGTCTCAATCACGAATTTTGGGCCTATCAATCTTTTTATAGGACCAAACCGTTCCGGAAAGACCGTGCTACTTAAGGCCCTCTATTGCGCGCAGAAAGCTATAGAACTTTACGGTAGAGGTAAAAATAAAAGCACTATTGCCGAAATACTTGCTGATAAATTATATTGGACGTTTCAGGTTAACAAAATAGGAAATATAGTACGTAAACCTAATGCGGGACCCCTTTCTTTTACTATGACGGAGCAAAAGGGCGGACGTTTTTCGTTTTCGTTCGGTGCTGATACCGAAAAGAAAATAAGTCAGATAGAAAACAGTTGCGCATCTCGCGCTTCTAATTCTGTTTTCATACCGGCTAAGGAAGTTCTGTCGCTTCTTAATATTATAAAATATAATCGGGAAATACAGCTCGAATTCGGATTCGATGAGACGTATTATGACCTTGCAAAAGCTCTTACTCCGCCTACGAAGGGAAAAATAGCAGCGCCTTGTTCGGCAGTACGTGAATCTCTAAAGAATGCCCTCGGCGGGAAAATAGAATATTCGAAAGATAAAAAAACATGGGTGTATTATCAGGGAAAACTTTCGTTTGATATAAACGTTATTTCTGAGGGCACTAAAAAAATTGCTATCTTCGACACTTTGATAGGTAATCACTTCCTGACCAAAGGCTCTATTATTTTTATTGACGAGCCTGAATCGGGACTTCATCCCGGGCTGTTGATGCAGCTAATGGATATAGTTGTCGCTTTGACAAAATATGGAATGCAGTTCTTCATTGCCAGCCACTCCTATTTTGTAATAAAGAAGTTGCTCATAACTGCGCGACAGGAGAAGATGTCGATTCCCGTGATATCATTTGACTCTTCTGCAAACGATGCAGGCATATCAATCAGTAACCTCGCTGAGGGTATGCCTGAAAATCCGATTATTGACGAGTCGATTAATCTTTACGAACAGGAACTCTCGCTGTGATGGTAGTTGAAGAATCCGGAATGAAGTTTCAGCTCGAAGACAATAACTGTTTTCGTATAGAGAAGCATGCCCTCGCTAATACAAATTGCCGGAACAGTACAAGGAACAACAAAGCCTGTGAATTTATTATATTCAAAAACGGGCTCCATGTCTTTGTCGAGGCCAAAAGTTCTGCTCCGAAATCGCCGGCAGGCAATGTGTCTGATTTGAAACTCAATGGCAATCCGATGCCAAATAATTGGTGTGCGTATGACAACTATACTACCTATTTACGAGATATCGCCAAGAAATTTATCGATTCATTCAATATTTTGCATGCCATCGCTGTCGGACGTCATGGGGATCATGAACGCAATACTATAAATTTACCTCAGGTCAAACCTGATAATGATAAAATTGAGTTCGTCCTTGTGCTAAATATTCCATCGGTGGCCGGGAATGTTGTCCGTGAATCACTTGCGCATTTGAATGATGCGCTGACAAATGAATTGAGGCCATTTCTAAAAACGTGGAATATTTCAACCACTGCAGTGAAAGTATTTTGGCCTGAACAAGCACACAAGCGATATAATTTTCTACCTGAAATAGACTGAATGCGTTCATGCCCTTAGCCTTCAGACTATCCTTTGGCAAGTTCTAATCGAGGAGCTAACAATTTTTATTGAAAAAAGTTCGAGGAAAATTTGGCAGTGTCGCGAAAATGCCGTAACTTTGCAGTCGCAAACAGCAAAGGTTTGGCGCATTAGCTCAACTGAATAGAGCATCTGACTACGGATCAGAAGGTTACAGGTTTGAATCCTGTATGCGTCACGAAATTTTTGGTTTCATTTCATAATTAGTAGTAGTTTATTGAAGGCGCATTAGCTCAACTGAATAGAGCATCTGACTACGGATCAGAAGGTTACAGGTTTGAATCCTGTATGCGTCACAAAAGAGCATCTCGGTCGTCACTGTCCCCGATGCTCTTTTTGTTGCAACATTTAAATTATGCGTATCATTATCTCCCTCATATTATTATTGATTGGCGTCGGGGCTATGGAAGCCGCCGACCCGGCAGCAATGCGCGCTTTGGCCGAATCGACGCCGTCGGTACACCGCAACCCATACCGAGGCTATTCGTGGCGCGTCGACGACGAGGGCGACACTGTATTAGTCGTCTTCCTGCGCGAACTCACGGTCTATCCGCCCATGAAGTTCAAAAACAAAAAACAGGAAGAATATTTTTGGCGCACGGTGCGCGACGTCAAACTCACGCTGCCCTACGCCAAACTGATTGCCGAGACGCTGGTCGAAACCTACGAGTATATCGAGACCTTCGACACCCAGAAAGAGCGCGAAGAATACCTCAAGAATATGGAAAAGGCCCTCTTCGAGCAATACAAACCAGTATTGAAGCGTTTTTCGAAGCGTCAGGCCAAAGTCCTCATCAAGCTCATACAGCGCGAGACGCACCAGTCGAGCTACGATATTGTCAAGGCGTTCTTAGGGTCGTTCCGGGCCTCGTTCTGGCAAGGCTTCGGCAAGCTATTCGGTGTCAGTCTAAAGAGCAGCTACAGCCCTAAAAAGAACAAAGACGACGCCACCCTCGACCGCATAGCACGATGCGTCGAGCAGGGAACTCTTTAGGAATTTTGAATGTTGAATTTTGAATGTTGAATAGTGCTGCTACCTATTTAAACGTTTAAACCGACGTGGACTCTTTTCCTGTCATATTAAAGCATTACCAGGCATACCTGTTGCTTGAGCGAGGACTTAGCGAGAATACCCGCCAGGCATACACTGCCGACGTAGAGCGCTTTGCCGCATGGCTGGGCAGCGATGTCAGGCCGGCAGAGGTAAGTCGCGAACACCTCGAAAACTTCATCTACGAACTCCACGACGCCGGCATAGCCCCACGCTCACAGGCCCGCATCATATCGGGACTGAAATCATTCTTTCGCTTCCTCACTGTCGACAACGTACGCCCCGACGACCCAATGGCCTTGTTCGAAGCCCCGGCTATCGGGCGCCACTTGCCCGAAGTGCTTACAATCGACGAAATCGACGCCATGGTCGCCGCCTGCGATTCCGACGACCCGTTAGGCTTGCGCAACCGCGCCATCATCGAGACCCTCTATGGCTCGGGGCTGCGAGTGAGCGAGCTCTGCACCCTCGAACGGCGACGAGTATTTCTCGACGAGGGCTTCCTCACCGTGTCGGGCAAGGGCAGCAAGGAACGCATGGTGCCCATGAGCGACGCGGCTGTCGAACAAATCCGCCATTATCTCAAGCAGCAAGACGCCATAGGTGCACCAATTAAGCCAGGCGAGGAAGACTATCTCTTCCACAACCGCCGTGGCGCGCACCTAACACGTGTCATGATTTTCTATATCGTGCGCGACCTTGCCGAGAAAGCCGGCATACGCAAGACAATCTCGCCCCACACCCTGCGCCATTCATTCGCCACCCACCTGCTCGAGGGCGGCGCGAACCTCAGGGCCATACAGCAGATGCTCGGCCACGAGAGCATAGCCACGACCGAAATCTACCTACACCTCGACAATACACGCCTGCGCGAGGAAATCCTATTGCATCATCCGCGCAATTTGCGCTGAGTAGCCCTGAGGAAGAATATAAAATAGAGCACGGCCGCCAGCATCAGGCACACCGAGAAACTAAGCACTATGCCATAAAGCCCCATACCGCATGGGAAGGCCATGGCCCATGTGACCGGCAGCCCGACCACGATATAGCTCACAAAGGCAATATAGAGCATCGGCATGACCTTCGACGTGCCGCGCAAGGCATTGGCAAAAGTAATCTGTGTGGCATCGCCAGCCTGGTATAAGGCCATCGGCACCAAGAGCGTCACCGCCAACGCTATTACCTCGGCATCGTCGGTAAAGACCCTCATTATCACATCGCCTGCAAGAAGGAAGAGACAGCACACCATTGCCATGGTGACGAGCATTATGTGATACCCGGCCCAGGCATAGCGGCGCATACCGGCATTGTCGGCCTTGCCTGCCGCATGGCTCACGTCGATTGCCATGGCGGCGCCGAGGCTATAGTAGATACAAAAGCCGAACATGCCGCTGATAACAACTATCTGGAATGCTGCCAGCGATATCGCACCGAGCCAACCGGCAAAAATCGCCGCACCCGAGAACGCCGCCGTCTCAAAAGTCATCTGCATAGACACAGGGAAGCCCGTGGTGATAATCTTGCCGACCTCGCCTGCCTGTCTGCGGCTATGGAAAAATCCGTATTGATAATCACGCGCGTACGGGGCGCGGAAAAAGAAGAGTGCCAGCACAAGGGCGCACAGTACCCTCGCCCCGAGCGTGCTATACCCTGCCCCGAGCAGTCCGAGCTCGGGCGCGCCCCAATGGCCATATATCAGCGCATAGTTGCCGACCACATTGAGGGCGTTGGCACTCAGCACTATCCATGTCGGCAGGCCCGTGCGCCCTATGGCGAAACTCCACTGCGACAGCACATTGAAGACCGACACAAATATCATGCCCGACAGCACCGTCAGATAGTAGGGTCTGATAATCGGCAATAAATGCTCAGGTTGCCCTAACTTGTCGAGGTTAAAATAAAGGATGGTCATCAATGCCAAGATAATAAGCGTGAAGAGAGCATTGACCATCAGACCAAGGCGCACCGTACGACCTATGCGGTCGTTGTCGCCCCGTACGTACATGGCTCCAATCAAGGGCGTCAGGCCGTAGGTAAAGCCAAGCACTGCCATAATGGCAACGTTGAAGGTGTTGTTGACAAACGAGGCCGAGGCGAGGGCGTCGGTCGAATAGTGCCCCACCATTATATTGTCGGCAAAGCTCACGGCAATATTGCCCAACTGGCCAAGCAGCAGAGGGAAAGCCAATCGGAGTATCGACTTGTAACAAGCTGTATAATCGCGAAAAAACTGTAGCACCGAGGGAACTATTGTGATTATGAGAATGAAAATCGTGCGAAAGCGGCAAGTCGTCGGAGACGACGCAATTGTTGTTAACCCACGATTATTCGTGGGGTGGGAGAGATGCACTAAGCAGAGAATGACCTCGGAGAGGTCGCAAACGATTGTTCCCAATCAATTGCATCCTCTCCGAGGATTTCTTTGTTTCCGCTTCTAATGTTCCCCACGAATAATCGTGAGTTAACCATAATAATGTCCTCTCCGAGGACTCATTAGATAGAACGGAACTCTCTTAAAATGTAATGGACTATCAATCCCTATTTCCGAAAATACGGAGCAGATAGAGGAAGAGGTTGATAAAGTCGAGATAGAGCGACAGGGCACCGAGCGTTGCCAGACGTCCTACGGAGTCCTGTGGTGCAGCCTGCGCCATAGCCTTGATTTGCTGGGTATCCCATGCCGTAAGGCCGATAAAAATCAGCACGCCGGCTATCGACACAATCCAGTCGAGAGTCGAGCTATGCAGGAAGATGTTGACCAACGAAGCTATAATCAAGCCAATCAGGGCCATAAAGAGGTACGACCCAATCTTCGACAAATCCTGGCTCGTGAAGTAGCCATATACACTCATCGCGCCAAAGGTTCCGGCAGTGATAAAGAATGTCTTGACAATGGCAGTCGGGCTATAGACCACGAAGATTGAGCTAAGCATCAAGCCATTGACCACGGCAAAGAGATAGAAGAGGGCCGTAGCTATGGTGCTGCTCATCTTGTTGATGCCGGCCGAGATGCCGAACACAAGGCCGAACTCGGCAATGATGAGTACCCACATCATCCAAGAGTTGGCATACATAAACTCCAGGAAGCCGTTATTGGCGCAGCCAAGAGCGGTTAATGCTGTCACGATAAGAGCAAGCGTCATCTTGAAATAGACACGCTTCATGGTCGAGCTTACTGTGTTGACCAGGCTGCGACCACCGTCGAGGGGAGTGAAACCATATCGGTCTTGTCCCTGATACTGGTTGTTGTACATTGTAGTAGTTATTTTGGTTCTAAATTTACATACGTTCTACGACATTGATGCCGAGCAGCCCGAGGGCCGTGCGGATTGTACGTGCCGTGGCAGCCGACAGGGCGGTGCGGAGCGAACATACCTCGGGCGTGTCCTTGAGGATTGAGCAGTCGTGGTAGAACTGGTTATACTCCTTAGTCAGGTCGTAGGCATAGTTGGCAATCAGGGCCGGCGAATAGCTGCGACCGGCCTCGGCAACAACCGACGGGAAATCGCCAAGGCGCTGTATGAGGGCGATTTCGCGCTCGTTAGGCTCGACCTTGCTGTAGTCTACAGGCTCGAAACCGGCCTCCGCCGCCTTGCGGAGAACAGACTGGATGCGGGCGTAGGTATATTGTATGAAAGGCCCCGTATTGCCGTTGAAGTCTATCGACTCCTTGGGATTGAAGGTCATATTCTTGCGAGGGTCGACTTTGAGAAGGAAGTACTTGAGCGCACCCATGCCTACGGTCTCGGCAATGTTGTCGACCTCGGCCTCGCTAAGGCCGTCGGTCTTGCCGAGCTGTGTGGCAACGTCCTTGGCGGTGGCCACCATCTCGGCCATGAGGTCGTCGGCATCTACGACTGTGCCTTCGCGGCTCTTCATCTTGCCCTCGGGAAGCTCGACCATGCCGTAGCTGAAGTGCACAAGGTCTTTGCCCCACTTGAAACCGAGGCGGTCGAGGATGATGGCAAGGACCTGGAAGTGGTAGTTCTGCTCGTTGCCGACAACATAAATCATCTTGTCGATGGGATAGTCGTCAAAACGCTGCTTGGCCGTACCGATATCCTGTGTCATATACACCGATGTGCCGTCGCTGCGCAGCAGCAACTTCTCGTCGAGGCCGTCCTGGCGCAGGTCGGCCCACACCGAGCCGTCCTCGCGACGATATAGCACACCTTTTTCAAGACCTTCGAGCACTTTGGCCTTGCCGTCGAGGTAGGTCTGCGATTCATAGTAGATTTTGTCGAAGCCGACGCCCATACGTTTGTAAGTCTCATCGAAGCCGGCATATACCCACTCGTTCATCTTAGCCCACAGGGCGCGCACCTCGGGGTCGCCATCTTCCCACTTGCGCAGCATGGCTCGAGCATCGGCCATGACCGTCGACGCAGCTTCGGCCTCTTCGTCGCTCATGCCCTGCTCTTTCAGAGCCTTGAGCTCGGCCTTATAGTGCTTGTCGAAAGCCACGTAGCAATCACCGACAAGGTGGTCGCCCTTGATTGACGCGCTCTCGGGCGTGGCGCCGTCGAACCAACGCTGCCATGCAAGCATCGACTTGCAGATATGTATGCCTCGGTCGTTTACGATATTGGTCTTTACAACCTTGTTGCCACATGCCTCGAGGATTTTCGAAAGACTGCTGCCAAGCAATATGTTGCGCAGATGGCCCAGGTGGAGGGGCTTGTTGGTGTTGGGCGATGAATATTCTACCATCACCAGCGGGCTCTCGTCGGTAACAGGTTTCGTGCCCCATGCCTCGTCGGCTACGATGTTGGCAAGGACGCCGTTCCAATACGTGGGTGTGATGACGATATTGAGAAAGCCTTTGACAACATTGAAGCCCGACACGGCCGGCTCGTTGGCAACGAGCCAGTTGCCAATCTCGGTACCCACGGCCTCAGGAGCCTTGCGTGCGGCCTTGACCCAGGGGAAGACCATTACGGTAAGGTTGCCCTCAAACTCTTTGCGTGTCGCCTGGGGCACAATGCTATCCGACGGCGTGTCGATGCCGTAGAGTTCTTTGACCGCCTTGCTCACGGCGGTTGATATTACTTTGTCAATCGACATATATGCTGTTTTTACTAATTTACGTAGTTTTTTAATTTTTTCAGGCATGGCATGCCGCCATGTTTATTCAAATCGGTCTCCAAACTTGAGTTTCGCGTCTGTGACCATACGCTTAATCTCCTGCTCGTGAGCCTTGGGGCATATCAGCAGCACGCCCTCGGCATCACTGACTATATAATCCTCGAGGCCGTCGACGACCACCAGCTTCTCACCACGGATAGCAAATATATTGCCACGACTGTTATACGACAGCACATTGCAGTTTTGCGTCACATTCGATTCGCTGTTTTTGGGCGAGAGGTCGAAAAGCGCGCTCCATGTGCCCAGGTCGTTCCAACCGAAGGTCACGGTCTCTACATATACATTGTCGGCTTTCTCCATCACCGAGTAGTCTATCGAGATGCTCATACACGACGGGAAAGCATTGGCGATAAAAGCCCTCTCGGCCTCGGGGTCAAGATATACCGCACTGTCGGCACTGTCGAAAACAGTGGCTATGTCGGGAACATAGCGGTGTATTGCCTCGCGTATTGCTGTGGCACGCCACAGGAATATGCCCGAGTTCCAGAAAAACTCGCCCGATGCGACAAACACTTTCGCCAGTTCGAGGTCGGGCTTCTCTGTAAAGGTCTTTACCTTGCTGATATCGCCCTCTGCCAGTTCTCCTATTTGTATGTAGCCATAGCCGGTCTCGGGCCGCGAGGGCGTGATGCCGAATGTCAGCAGGGCGTTGTTTCGGTCTACAAAGTCGAAGCCGGCCAAAACACTGGCCTCGAACAAAGCCTCCCGGGTTATGACATGGTCGGCTGGAGTGACTATCATCGAAGCCTCCGGGTCGCGCGCCGCTATATGCCACGCAGCCCAGGCTATGCAGGGTGCCGTGTTGCGACGGGCCGGCTCGAATAGAATCTGGTCGGTTGTAACTTCGGGCAATTGCTCTGCCACAAGGTCGGCATAGCGCTCGTTGGTCATTATCAGTATATTGGAAGCCGGTATCAGGTTGCGTATACGGTCATAACTCATCTGCAGCAGGGTACGGCCCGTGCCGAGAAAGTCTATAAACTGCTTTGGCAGGCGCGCACGGCTGTAAGGCCAAAAACGGCTACCGATGCCGCCACACATTATCACGCAATAACGGTGCTTGTTATTTTCCATCGTAGTTTGTATTATTAATTTGCTAAATTACAAAATTTCTACGACATGGCAAAATCTCACGAAATTATGCCCCGAAACAAACCCAAAATACCAAAAGATAACATTTTTTTGCTTATATGATTGAGTTTAGCTAACTTTGCGACATACCAAACACGTTGGAAAGAAGAATGAAAGAATCCATCATCATAAAAAATCTTGGCCCGCTTCAAGATATAATAATAGAGGACATCAAACCGCTTTCTATACTTATCGGCGCATCAGGAAGCGGAAAAAGTCTTCTGATGAAGACCATATCCATGATGAGATATATTTATAAGCGTGGCAACATCCGTTCTTATCTCATTAATTCGGGTTTGAAACGGTCGCCATTTCGCTTACGTTTCGAGTCGATGTTGCATGATGATATGGATTTCTATCTCAAACAATCCAACGTCAGAATAATATATAAAGTAGAGTTTTCAAGTGGCAGTAATTACACAGTCGAATACTCTGACGGCACTATAAAAGTCCCCAAAAAGATAGCCGACGACGACCTGGTTTTCGCCAAAGAATCATGGGTTTCAGAGACACGCAATGTGATACCGCAGTGGATAGCAAATCCGGCAAACGGTCGTGGTTCTTTAGGTTTCTATTTCACCGAAACACTCAATGATTTTGGAGAAGGAGCCAATGTGCTCAAAGAAATCGACATGGCTTTTGTCGGTGCCAGACTTGAAATAGTAAAGGTAAAAGGCATATTAAGATTTATGCTGAAAATAGAGGGCGTTTCAAATCCGATTGAGTTGCGTTTCGCATCATCGGGAATGCAAACATCGGCCCCCTTGGCTCTGCTTGTGAAATATTTCTCAAATGATTTTTCATTTAAAGATGCAAAAAGGCGCTCCGTACTAAGCTATCTATACGATACCGACCAACTCGCCGAGTTCCACCCATCCATTGAACTCGCAGCCGTAAAGTCTCTCGTTCAAATGCACATAGAGGAGCCCGAATTGAGTCTTGACCCACGGTCACAAATAAAACTTCTTGATACGCTCATTGATACCGCTTTTATCAATAATACCAATAATGTCAATTTGATGTTTGCGACTCATAGCCCATATATCGTCAACGCGCTCAACCTGGTGATGGCGCGAACCAGGGGCACGGCACTTGCTGCCGATAAAATAGGTGTTTATAGACTTGTCGATGGACGCAACATCAATTTAATGTCACAAGACCAAGACGGCCGACATATCGTAGACACGGGAGACCTTACCGAGCCTATGGCTGAAATTCTCGACGAATACCGGCAATTAATGCGTTGAGCCATGGCAATTATTGAAGACTTGCTCAAAGCAAAAGGAGTTTCTTACTCTAATGATTTCGCCTTGACCGACAACATCTCGTGCGATTCTTGCAAAGACGACCAACTGCCAAAAGGCATTCGCTGCAATAGGGAGATAATGAACGTACACCCGTTAGAATCTGTCACAGTCTTACCTCTTGACCCATGGTTCAAAAACTTACCACAAACATCAAAAACCGGCATAAAGAACTGCGACTATCTTCTTTGCGATACAGATGAGATTTTAGGCAGGAAACGTGTTGCCTTATGCGACCTCACTTGCTCGGACAGTGCCTATATCGAACCCGGGAAATCACTAAAATATCCACAAGGAAAGCGCAGCTATGCTATCAGCCAAATGATTTCCACAGCAAAGTTTTTCCTTGACACTGATGTGCTTGGGTTTCAAATAGCAATAGCGACCGAGCGCGACATGATTTTCGGAGTCAAAACCTCCGATACTATCAACAACGGCATTGTAGAGAGTGCGCTGGCTGGTTTTACCAAGACTCCGTCACAAATGGCCGAAACAATCAGGTCGGAGCAATATGTCGACGGCTGCAAATTTTTCTATATTGAAGTCAAATATCCCACAGCGCTGGCATGGTGACCATGCTGGCTGCTCAGCGCACGGCGAAGTCGACCGTGAGGGGATAATGGTCCGAGGTCTTGATTGTGCCCTTAGAGATATACAACGGGGTCAGAGCGCCACGGTAGAGCACATGGTCGATGCAGAAATAGAGGTGCCTGGCGTTATAGGTTATCATCGGCCCGAAACCGATTGAGGGATACACCGAGTGAAAACCGGCATCGGCAAAAGTGCGTATGGCATGACATCCCGGCACATCGTTGAAGTCGCCGCATATTATCACGTCGGGACCGCCATAGAGCCTCAGCCACTGCATAATCTTATTGACCTGGCGTGCCCTGCCGACAGAGGCTGTACGCAACTTGTCGAGCACGAGCTTGCCGTCGTGGGCGTTTTCGGTCGCCTCGCGAAGGGGCGTGTTAGACAGGCCGAACGAACACAGGTGCACATTGAATATACAGATACGGCGCCCTGATGGCAAAGTAACCCGGTAGACTGCCACATCGCCCGAAAAATCAGAGCGGCGGACGTCGAGATGTACGTTCTCGACAGGATATTTCGACATTATACCCTGCGTGCCCGACGCACCGCCGAAAATAATATACGGATACCTCGCCCTGAGACTATCGACACGGGCCTGAGTTGAGGCATCGCGACGAGGGAGCGCTATCGCATATGTCTCCTGAGTACATACGATATCGGCATTGGTCGACAATATATAGTCGGCAACCTCGGTGTTTCCGTCTTCGGCATACACCCCATCCAGGATATTATATGTAAGTAGCGAGAACTGCTCTGCCCCCTCGGGAGCCTTGGGTGTGGTGACATGCAGGGGAAAATATGTCAGAACAGGCCCACCGCAGGCAACAAGGCCGAGACCGAGCTGCAACGCACCACGGCGATACCACAAAAGCTGCAACACCAGCAATATCACGGTAAGCCAAAAACATATTGGGAAAGCCAAGGGCAATACACCCCACCAGGCACTATGACTCAGCGGCGACACGCAGCCGGCATAGCCCGTGAGCAGCAATGCCACCACTACCAAGATATCTACGAGAGCCGTAAGGCCGCGCAGAAAACGTAGCCATACCGGCCTCCTTTTCCGGGCTGCTGTTGTGTCGGCTACATTTTGTTGTCTTCGGGGACACATATTTACTCCGTTCTAAACCAAAATTGTAAAGAACGGCGGCTTAGAAGAACCAATGGTTGCTAAATACTCCCTTTTTCTTCCAATACAGCAGCAACAGGAAACCGAATATCATGCCGCCAAGGTGCGCGAAATGGGCCACGCCGTCGGCCGAACCCGACATGCCGTAGACAAGTTCGAGCACGAAATATCCCAAAATGAGCCACTTGGCCTTGATTGGCACCGGCACCAGGATAAGATATACCGGCAAGTTCGGGAAGAGGAAACCGAAAGCCAGAAGAACGCCATATATGGCACCCGAGGCTCCCACCATAGGAGTATTGACAAAGGCATTGAGTTTGGCAAGGTCAGGGTCTGAGTAGTTATATCCGCTCTGTATCAAATCGAAACCTTCGTGTATGGCTCGGTGGGCAATATCGGGCGGCAAGATGCCTTCCAAACTATTGATATAGATGGCAAACACGCCCATCTGCACCAACGCGGCACAAATGCCACAGGTGATATAGTAAAACAGGAACCGCGCCGAGCCCATTGTCATCTCGATTGTACGGCCGAACATCAGCAGGGCGAACATGTTGAAAAACAGGTGCGCAAAACCGCCATGTAGGAACATATAGGTAAACAACTGGAACGGCTGGAAGGCCGGGGACGTAAAATAATACAGCGCCAGATAGCGGTCAAAGAAGCGGTCGGCCGCCGGCAAAAGAGCCATAAGCAGCCATATAAGCACGTTGATTATCAAGAGGTTTTTGACAACCGGCGGTATAGTCTGGAAAAACGATGGTCGCGATGAGTACATTAGTATAATTTATAAATCGTATTGAATGGCAAAATTACGCAAAATTCCCCAAACAGCAAAATTGCCGCAAAAATGCCTCTCAAAACCACCGCAACATTCATTTTGCTAATTTTTGCTCAATAATGACGCGATTTCTTGCTGATTTATGGAAATTTGATTACCTTTGGCGCGTTAAACAGACCACAATAATCTGCAATGGACACAATTACTATCCTAAAGGCTGTCGCGGCAATAATTCTGTCAGGCGCCTTTATGTCGGCCCACGCCATCCCGGCCAAGCCCGGCCTGCTGACCGTGAGGCAGACAGACGGCACCACGGTGCCCGTACACCTCGTAGGCGATGAACGCGCCCACATGTACACCACACCCGACGGCTATCCGCTCGTTTCGGTCGGCGGCATTTTCTACTATGCCGCCTTCGACGGCAGCACCCTCGCCGGTACCACTGTGCGCTTCGAGGGCGATGCCGCCATCGAGAAGACCTTGCCGTCAATCGACAAACGCGCCGCCTTCAAGGCCGTAAGCGCGAAACGCCGTCAGGCAAAGGCCGACAAATATCCGGGACTTTATACCGATGCAGCCTTCCCCCTCGAAGGCTCACCCAAAGCCCTGGTGATACTTGTCGAATATGCCGACGTAAAGATGACTCATCATGATGCTCTGAATTATTTCAGCAGAATGCTCAACGAACCGGGGTTCTCCGACTACGGCGGCACCGGCTCGGCGGTAGATTTCTTCAAGGAAAATTCGGGCGGAAAATTTACTCCTGTTTTCGATGTGGTCGGCCCTGTCTCCCTGGCCAGGCCGCGTGAATACTATGGCGGCAACTCTGTCTATGGCGACCGCCACCCAGAAGATATGGTAATCGAGGCATGCCAAATGCTCGACGACGAGATTGATTTCACACAATACGACACCGACGGCGACGGCGTAATCGACAATGTGTTTGTCTTCTACGCCGGCCAAAGCGAGGCCGCCGGCGGCGGCGACGACTGCGTGTGGCCGCACTCGTCGAACATCGCCCAGCTTGGCGACTACTTCTTCGACGGCAAGCGGCTCGACTACTACGCATGTTCGAATGAATGGCAGGAAGGGCGCCCCGACGGCGTGGGCACGTTTATCCACGAGTTTTCACATGTCCTCGGCCTTCCCGACCTCTATGCCACAGTCGAGAGCGACGCCTTTACCCCCGGCGCATGGTCGACACTCGATGCCGGGCCATACAACAACAACGGCTGCACGCCGCCCCTCTACTCGGCTTTCGAACGTACGGCTCTTGGCTGGTTATCGCCTGTCGAAATCACCGAGGCCTTCAATGCCACACTGCTGCCACTATCGTCGGGTATGGCCGGGATTGTAAAGACTTCGCAGGCTCAAGAATATTTCTTACTCGAAAACCGTCAGCAGCATGGCTGGGATAAATATATCCCCGGCCACGGCATGCTGATATGGCATGTCGACTTCGACGGGGGTGTCTGGGCAACCAACACTGTCAACAACGACGCTGCCCACCAGCGTGTCGACCTCGTCGAGGCCGACGAGGTGACGACAGCCTCTACACGCGCAGGAGACTCATTTCCGGGCACGGCCTCGGTCACGTCGCACACACTTAGGGCATGGGGCGGCAGCATCGACGCCCTCCCCCTGACCGACATAGCCGAGACCAACGGCGTAGTGACATTCAAGGTCGCAGGCGGCAAGACGTCGCAAATCGCAGAAAAAGCCCTCGAAGCCACGGACATAGACGCACACAGCTTCACTGCCAACTGGGTCACACGCCAGGGTGTAAGCTACATGCTCACCGTTACCGATGACAATGGCATAGTAGACGGGTACGACAATCTCAACGTAGGCGTTGTAAGTTCATACCTCGTCGACGGTCTCACCGCCGATACCGAGTATAGTTATACAGTTACAGGCTTCGAAGGCCTGCAGATGAGCACGCCATCGGCACCAGTCTCTGTCACCACGGGTGGTACACCCCTCACCGAACTATCAGTCACGGCACTCGAAGCCGAGGAAGTGACGGCGGACGGTTTCACAGCATGCTGGCAGGCTGTAGCCGGCGCCACAGGCTACAATCTGACAGTGTTTACTCGCGAAGCCGCCGGGCCTCTGACCGACGTCATGGCGTTCGACAACGGCCTGGGCGACATAGCCGCGAACGGCTGGGGCACGACCTCTACAATGATTTACAACATGGCCGGAATGGCCGGTTCGTCAGCACCGTCGCTGCGTCTTGGCCACGCCGGCACCACCACGTCGCCCACATATACCGACGGCATATCTGCCCTTTCGCTATGGCATCGAGGCAGCGGCACCCCCGACGATGCCCACATACGCATCGAGTCCCATACCGCCGAAGGCTGGCAGACCGTAGACGAGTCGCCAGTATCAACCGAAAAGGGTGGTAAGGTACTCCGATATGCCGACATTCCGGCGGGAACGGATGCCGTGCGCATAACGGCACTATGCGAAAGCGGCAACATAGCCATCGACGATATCACAGTCAGCCACGGCACGGCGTACACAGCTACCCCCGTCAACCCCTACGACCCCGTGCTTGTGAGTGATGCCACACGTTATGCCGTGAGCGGACTCCGCCCCGGCATCACCTATTACTACACAGTCACCGCCACCGACGACGAGGGCAATTTGTCGAAGCCCTCGCGCGACATCGAGGTTTCGACACTGAGCGGTATCAGTTCGGTCGCTACCGACACGGCTACTATCCGCGCCGAAGGCCTTACCGTATATGTCAGCGGCATAGCGCCTGACACCACGATACGCCTGTGCGACGTGATGGGACGCACCGTAGCCACCTCAAAGGGCGACTGTCAGCTCACAGCGACATCATCAGGCGTGTATATACTGATTGTCGGCAACGACGCAACAAAAGTACTCCTCCGTTAAAAAGACACAGTCATGAACCATAATATATTACGGACATCAATCCTCGCCCTCGGCCTTGCAGTCGGCATCGCATCGACCGCCCAGGAGGCCCGGCGTATGCATCCGAGACAAAAAGAACTGACCCGCGAAGTCAGCCAGACGGCAAATCCGTCGGAAGCCGTGCTTGCCCCACGAGTACGCGGAGCAAAAGGCCAACTGTCAATGCCTCTGACAGCCGCGCCGCGACTGAGGGCACCGCAGCAAAACAGCAGCACATCATTGCCTACTGTCGCCGGAGGCGTAATCATATCTGACACCTGGGGCGACACCAAACAATACGGTGTATACACACTCAGCGCCGCAGGGTCGAAATTAGTCGTAGACAAGGCAAAGGCCACCGACGGCGGCGTGCTGAAAGACGACATATTCTATGCACACCAAATGGAAAACGACGCCCTATTCGGCCCAACGGTCTACGTGCAAGGATATGACATCAATTCCTCTGAAAAGGTCTATGACGAAGAAACCTATTTTGCCAACCGTGCCGCCGTCGACATGACTGTCGACCCTGTCACAGGCACCATCTACGGCATATTCTGGAAAGACGATGATTTGTCGGGCTATATGCTTGGCAAAATCGAATATCGCGCCAGCGGCCCGAGGACAACAAGAATCATCGACCTCCCCGGCGACTGGTGCGCCCTTGCCGCTGACAAGGCCGGTAACCTCTATGGCGTACGCCGCGAAATCGAGGGCAATGCCGTGAAATCATCGGCAATCTATCTCTTTGTAAACATCGAGGAAGGCGAAGTCGCCAAAATAGGCGAGACAGGCCAGCAGCCGCTGTATCAGTCATCAATGACTTATGACGCCTCTGCCGACCGTATGTTATGGAACGTCTGCCCGGCCGACAACACCGGCTCGATTTACGAAGTGAGCCTTACTACCGGCGTTGCCACCCTGCTCTACGCCCTCCCGGGCAATGAGGAAATCATGGGCATGTATATCCCTGCCGCCACGTCGTCGGCAAACACTCCTGCGGCACCTACCGACCTTACATTTGATTTTGACAAGGGGGCGCTCGAGGGTTCTATCAGCTTCACAGCCCCGACGACACTCTTCGACGGCTCGGCCCTGACGGGCGAACTGAGCTATACCCTCACCATCGACGGGACCGCCAACTACGACGGCACATGCACGCCCGGACAGAAAGTAGCCGTGCCTGTCACCTTTGACAAGGGCGGCAAACACGAAGCCAACGTGACAGTGAGCAATGCCGAAGGCAAGTCGCCGGCACTAAAAGGCAGTTTCACCGCAGGCTTCGCGACACCTAAAGACCCGGCAAACGTAGTTATGACCGTCGACGGCGACAATGTTTCCGTTACATGGGATGCCGTGACGGCTGCCGCCGGCGAAGGTTATTTCAATGCCGGTGACGTTCGCTACCGACTCGTACAAAACCCCGGGGCGACTGTAGTGGCCGAGGCTATGACTGAAACTTCATACACAGGCAAACTCCCCGCCGCCGATGGCTATACCGTCTACAACTTCATTGTAACGGCAATCATGGGCGATGCCGAATCTAAGGCCGTGAAGTCTAACTCGTACAGCGTCGGCACCATAGAACCGCCATATCTCGAAGACTTCGCGGACGCGGCATCGTTTGAGACTTTTACCGTCGCAGGCACATGGCGTTATGATAGAAAAGGATATGTCTACTCATCGTATGCCGACGGCAATGCATGGCTCTTCACCCCGGCAATAAAGCTCGAAGGAGGTAAGACCTACAAACTCACCTTCGACGCACTCGCCGATATGGGCAGTTGGGATGCAGAAAAGCTCGAAGTAAAAATGGGACAAGGCACAAGTGCCGCCGATATGGTCACCACCGTCCTTGCCCCGTTCGAAATCACATCGGAATCGTTTGTCAACTACAGCGGCCTGCTATCTCCTGCTACCGACGGCCTATACCATATAGGCTTCCACAACATGGCTGTAGACTCATGGGGGCTAAAGATTGACAACATCAGCGTCGAGGCCCCGCTCGACAACAGCGTGCCGGCAACCATCACCGACCTTACGGCCCGTGGCGATGCCGACGGCAAGCTGCTTGTCAACATCAGCCTCACCGCACCTGACAAGACATTTACCGGCGAGACACTTGACAAGATTGACCGTATCGAGGTATATCGCGGCCATGAATTAATCAAGACCTTCACGGCCCCCGCGCCCGGCGCACACCTCGACTATACCGACACCACGCCGGCCCCAGGTGTCAACGAGTATTCGGCCATAGCCTACAATGCCGCCGGAGCAAGCGAGAAGGCCACCGCTACGGCATTTGCAGGCCTCGACAAGCCGGCTATGCCGGGCAACCTCAAGGTTGTCGAAATCGAAGACGGCATTGTCACCGTAAGCTGGGACAAGGTCAGCAGCGGCATACACGGCGGCCCAATCAATCCCGACCTGATAACATACGACGTAGCGACATATATCAACGGCGACATGGACCTCAACGCCATGCAGCTCAGCGACAATAGTGCTACCTTCCGCGCCATCGCCGAGGGGTCGCAGGAATACATGCAATTCGTAGTCTTCCCCATCATCGTCAACGGCGACGAAGAAATAGAAGGCGACCCGGCCATGTCGGAGCAACTCATCATCGGCACGCCCTCCGAAGGCTACCGTGAGTCATTCAGAGGTGGATTCTGCCTGACACCCCTCACCATCGAGCGCGTCAACAAAGGCGGCGTAGCCCTCCACACCGATGCCGACGGCGTACCCTCGCAAGACGGCGACAACGGCATAATCGCCATCAGCGGCAACACTGTCGGTGCAAGCGCGGCCATTGCAAGTGGCAAAATCAGCCTAAGGGGAATGGTAGAGCCGACACTGACCTTCTATACCTTTACCCTTACCGACCCGACTGCCGGCCATGCCTCGCGCAACAAACTCGAGGTCGCCATAGCCGAGGCAGGGGGTGAGTTCACAACCGAACTCGCCACCGACATCGAGTCGATAGGTGCCGAGGCAGGGTGGCACCAGGTGAGTGTGCCACTGGGCAAATATGCCGGCAAGAGCATCGTATTCAAGATTACAGCCGAAGTTGTCAACTTTTCTTACACGCCGATTGACAACATCCGCGTTGGCAGCAATATCGACCACGACATAGCAGTCAACACACTCTCCGCACCTGTGCATGTACGCGCCGGTGAGGAGTATAAGGTATCAGTACTCTACGCCAACCTCGGCACCAAGGCTGTCGATAAATTCGACCTCGCCCTCTATGCTGACGATGAATTATTACAAACGCTGCCGTGCAACGCCATCGCGGCCGGAGGCAGCGGGGCACGCCAGTTTACTGTGACCATGCACCCCTTGCAGAGCGACGACGTAACCCTCCGGGCCAAGGCCATACTCAGCACCGACGGCAATAGCGACAACGACAGCGGCGCGGCCGTCACTGTAAAACCTGTCGTGCCCAACTATCCGTGCGTCACCGACCTGCGCGGCGCGCCCGACAACACCGGGAAACCGGTATTGACATGGAGCGAACCCGACTACGACGACTTCGCCCTGCCGCTTGCAAAAGCAGAGGACATGGAAGATTGCGAGGCTTTCAAACCGAGCCTCGAAGGCTGGACATTTGTCGACGGCGACGGACTGCCGACAGGCACGTTCCAAAACGTGGTCATGCCGGGCATAGATAAGAACTCGCTGCAGTCGTTCTGGATTGTCGACGCGGCATCAGATGCCATACCGCCGCGCTACAGCAGCAGCTTTGCCGCCGTTTCCGGCTCTAAGTACCTTGTGGCAATGTATGCCATCGGCGGCCGCAACGACGACTGGGCCATATCGCCCGAGCTATCAGGCGAAATGCAGTATGTTTCGTTCTATGCAAAGAGCTACAGCTCTACAATATCAGAAGAATTCGAAGTCCTTGCCTCGGCCAATGGTACGGCAAACAGTGATTTCAGCCTTGTGGGCAAGGTTGCATCTGTGCCTCACTCGTGGACGGCATACGAATTCCTTCTTCCTGCCGGGACGAAATATTTCGCCATACGCTACTGCGCCGACGATGCCATGATGCTGATGATTGACGACATCCGCTACAACGCAGCCGGCGAAGACGAACGCCTCACACTTGCAGGATTCAACATCTACCGCAACGGCACCAAGGTCAACGAAAAGCCCGTTGAAGACTTTGAATATACCGATGCTCCAGCCACTGGCTCGACCAACACCTACGTTGCAACGGCAGTCTATACCCACGGTGAGTCTGCCGGGTCAAACGCAGTGACAGTCGAAATGTCATCTGTTGCCGAGATTGATGCTTCGCAAATCAGCATCAAGGCCGAGGACGGCGCAATCGCCGTCTATGGGGCCGACGGCCGGGAAGTAAGCGTCTACACTCCCGACGGCCGCACGGTAACGACAGTCACCGCCACAGCCGAGACGCATATCCCCGTGGCAAGCGGCATCTACCTCGTACACACCCCCACAGTCACCGTCAAGGTAATCGTGCGCTGAGGGCCTCCGTCAACAAGTTTAGTTTATAGACAAAACTTACTCCAATTTTAGGAAAAGTTTTGTCTATAAACTAAACTTTATCTATATTTGCAAAAAGTTTAGTTCATGGAAGAAAGAAGCACGATTTTAGAACGGCCTATATATATGGATAGGATAACCCCATATATAGACACCAAAATAATTAAAATCCTTGTCGGGCAGCGACGAGTAGGTAAAAGTTATATCCTAAAAGCAGTTGCCCGGGAAGTCAGACATCGCAATCCTGAAGCCAACATTATAAGCATCAACCTCGAAGATTTCGCCTTCTCGCATATCACTGAAGCCAAAGAACTCAACGATGCAATATCTTTGCAACTGGCCGACGACAAAAGAAATTATATCTTTCTTGATGAAATACAAGAGGTAGAAGGTTTCGACAAAGTTGTGCGTTCCCTCATACTCAACCCACAAAACGATGTGTACCTTACCGGCAGTAACAGCAGCATGTTATCATCAGAAATCGCATCACGACTGGCCGGCCGCAGCATACAAATCCATGTACACCCACTCACTTATGGCGAGTTTTTAGAGTTTCATTCATACACAGATTCCGACGAATCACTTGCAACATATCTCCGATATGGAGGTCTCCCCTATCTGATGCATCTTCCCGAACAAAAGACTTGGTCAGAATATCTTGGAGGGGTAACCGATGCAGTGGTCTACCGAGATGTTGTCAGCAGACATTCTTTGCGCAACACCGACTTCCTACAGCGTCTACTTAGATTTTTGGCCGATAATACAGGACAAATCTTCAATGCCAAGCGTATTTCGGACTATCTCAAATCGCAACGAATATCCACCAGTGTGACAGGGGTTCAATCGTATATCGCCTACGTAGAAGAAGCCTATATAATAAACCGGATAAGGCGTTGGGATATCGAAGGCAAGCGCTATTTTGAGATAGGTGAAAAAATATTCTTCGAAGACCTCGGAATACGCAACTCAATCGTCGGCTATCGTCCCAACGACATAGGCGGACTGATGGAAAACGCAGTATATAACCATCTTAGAGCCCATGGCTATGAAGTCAAAATAGGTGTTGGCATACAAGGGCGCGAGATAGACTTTATAGCCGAAAAAGATAATGAATACCGATATGTGCAGGTCGCTCTTTCCATTCTCAATGAAGCGACAGCCCGACGCGAATTCGGCAATTTAGAGAATATACCAGACAATTATGAAAAGATAGTTGTCACCTATTCCGAATCTGCCCCCAACACATACAACGGCATCAGGCAAATGTCTCTGCGCGAATTTTTACTAAGTTGAATTCGTAGAAACTTACAACTGCTGGCAGAGGAGGGTTATGGCAGTGGCGGAGGCGCGGTCGATGACTGCGGCACGGTCGCCAGAGAAGTGACAGAGGCGGGTTACCGTGCCGGCTGGGGTGTGGGCTGCTATCCAAACCGTGCCGACGGGTTTGCCGGGGGTTGCACCGCCGGGGCCGGCGATGCCCGAGGTTGCCACGGAGCAGTCGGCACAACATGCGCGAGCGACGCCCTCGGCCATCTGGCGCACTGTGGCCTCGCTGACGGCGCCGTCGGTTTCGAGGGTCCCGGCATGTACACCGAGGAGCCCCATCTTTACATCGTTGGCATACGAAACGACTCCGCCGGTAAAGGTGTCGGAGCAGCCCGGTATGGCTGTGAAGAGGTGGGCGATGTTGCCGCCCGTGCAGCTCTCGGCGGTAGCAAAAGTCCAGCCGTGCGAACGGAGTTTGTGGAGCGCGATTTCGGCGGGGGTAAGTTTGCCTTCGCCTGCAAGTTTGTCGCCGAGGGCGAGGCGCAGCTTTGCCGCCTGGTCGGCAAAGACTTCGTCGGGGGCTCCGGGGGTGCCGTCGAGGCGCAGCACAATCTCGCCCGGCGAGGGCAAGTAGGCCAGTTTGAAACCATCCGGCATGGCATCTTCGAAACCGGCAAGGTGTTCGGCCAAGCCCGACTCGGTGATACCTGTCACGGTAAACTCACGGTGCATGATATGGTCGGCCATTCCGAAGTGTTCGCTCACCCGGCGGCGCACCTCGGGCAGCATGCCACGAGTCTCAAAAGGTACACCCGGCATGGCGACGAGGACGTGGCCGTCGCGCTCGAACCACATGAGCGGCGCGGTGCCGAGGGCGTTCATAATCACCCGGCATGAGGTTGGCACCCATGCCTGGCGGCGCGTGAGGTCGTTGAGCTGCAGGCCACGCTCGGCAAAGATGCGTTCAACGTTGCGCGACACATCCGGGTCTTCGACGAGAGTGCCGCCAAAAATTTCGGTCATTACACCCTTGGTAATATCGTCGCGCGTGGGGCCGAGTCCGCCGGTGGTAATGACGAGGTCGGAGGCGGCGAGGGAAGCCTCGATAGCGTCGCGGATGTCGGCGGCATTGTCGCCGACGGTGCGTACACCGGCAACCTGCCAGCCCTGTTCGCTAAAGACACGGGCGATGAGACCTGAGTTGGTATCGGTAACGCGCCCGAGCAGTATTTCGTCGCCGATGATGATTATTGAAAGTTTCATATATAATTCAAATCATAACATTATACTTGGCGTCCTCTCCGAGGACAGAAACCTAACTGCAAGTTTTTTAACCCCACGAATAATCGTGGGGTTAACCACAAAAGCGTCGTCTCCGACGACTTTTCTCAAAGATAACAAGCAATGCCATCAACATTTACATTCTATCGGGCCAGGTTGAGGTTGAGCGACACGCCATACGACGAGTTTGTGGTCGGATAGGCGCTGGTGGTTACGATGGGGCTGTTGACCTGGTGGTCGAAGTAAGCCGACAGGGTGAGACGCTTGCTCAATATATACGAGGCGGTGAAATTGATGTTGATAGTATTGGTGCCGCTGGTGGGTTGCGTATAGTTGCCCTCGATACGGCGCATGAGTGCCTGATTGTTCTGGAACGAGAAGTCGGCATTGAGCGTGAGGTCGTTGCTGACGCCTGTCTGCGAGCCCTTCATCTTGAGCACAGTGTTAAAGCCCACAATCTTATAGCCTGCACCGATTGTGATACCTCGCGACGAAGCCTCTACGACCTGTCCGGCCGCGCTGTTGAGAGTGAGCGTGCGCTGGTCGCGATACTCGAGGTTGAATTGCAAGTCATTTTTGAGCGTGGCGTTAACGCCGATAAGCGGTGCAAAACGCTCGGTGATGGCCACCGACGAGATATTGAATGGCGACGAGGGGATGGGCTGGCCCGAAAGCTCGTCGAGTGTGAAACCGAGGTTGGCCTTGCCGTCGGCACTGACCCAGTTGAGGTAGGAGTTGAACGAGCCGACCGAGTAGGTACACTGATAAGCATGAGTGAGCGAGAACGACTTGAAGATATTGCGCATATTGCCCAGGTTGATAAGGCCGTCGTAGTTGATGCGCCAGTTGGGGAGCACCGACGAGAAGCCGGGGAACGGGTCGAGGGTCTGACGACGCGCATTGGTCTTGGTGTAGGCAGCGACAAAGGCCGGGATGAGGACGTCGGACGACGTTTCGCTCACCGCACCGGTCTCGGGGGAATAAGGCTGTCCACCGAGGGGATTACCGGCCATAAAGCCGGTGGTAGGATATACCAGCCCGGCATATTGCGCCTCTACGCGGTCGCGAATTTCGGGGATATTGGCAAGGAACTGGTCGAATGCTGCCGAGCGATAGCCGTCTTTGGCGTTCGACGACCTGAGGGCTGTGAGTATGGCGCAATGAGTCTTTGTGTAGGAGCCCGACAGCGTGGTGGGCATACCCTCGTACATAAACTGCATCTGTGAGTTGCGGTTGTCGGTACGGTTGAATGTCAGGGTGATTTTGAGACCCTTGACAGGCTCGATGACGCCTTCGATATTGAGCTCGTTTGTCTTTGCCCAGACGGCAGGCGACGTCTGGCCGTCGTCGGTGATTAGCCAGCCACGGTCGAGGGCCTTGCGCACATAGCCCTCGTCGGTAAAGCCGAAGGCGAAGTCGAGACCGGGCGACATGGGCCCGTAGTGCTGCGACTGGCCGAAGACATTGCCAATGTCGGGGCGGAAAAGCGGGAGCGACAAAGAACGGGTGTTGCGGTAGCGCACCGACACCGAGCGCGGCGACATGACGAAGCGCAGGGCATACTCGCCAATCTCGCGGGCAAGGTTTTTCTCGTCTTTCAGCACCTCGGTAATGGTGAACTTAAGATTTTGCTCGCCACGGGTGAGGACTTCGAGCGTATTATTGTCGACAATCTTTGTCTCGACTCGCACGGGCTTGTTGTCGGTGGCATTGACAGCTACAACCTTGAGCTTCTTAGTGCGCAGGTTGTGCTTGATGGTGAGCGTGGTATCGGGCTTGAGCTGATATGTGCGCTCGAACTTGCGGGCCTTCTTCTGGGTCGCCGATGTAGGGCGACGGTTGGCGAAGCGCTTGTTGACCTCCTTCATGATGGGAATCTTGTTGTAGAAGGTCTCGAAGTTTATGCGTCCGTCGGCAGTCCACGCGGCCTGGTTGGCGATACTGTTGCCCATGCGCACACCGTCGATAGTGGCACCACGGTCCCAGCGGTATGTGGCGTTGTAACTCACATTGCCGGTAAGGAAGTCGAGGAAAGCGATTTTAGAGAAGGGGGCCTTGTAGGAGCCGGTAAAGGTCTGGTTGTAGCTCCACGGCGTACCCATAGACTTGAGGCTCTGCCATATAGTGTCCTTCCAGTCGCGGTATTTGTCGGGGAAGAGCTTCTTGTTGACAGCCCCGACAGTCTCCTCGATACGCGCCGAGGTGTTAGAGCTAAACGACAGTTGCAGACTCTTGGTGAGGTTCCAGGTAAGCGACAGTTGGCGGTCCCATAGCCAGTTCTTGCTTACCGACACGGGCAGTTGGAACATCACGTCGGCCTCGGAGCGCGTCTGCTGCTCGTAATAGTAACGGGTCATGGTGGTGAGGAACGAGATATTGTTCGGCAGCCACTGCAGTTCCCACTCGCGCAAGAAGCGGGCGTTCTTGCCTTTGCCCTTCACCTTGCCGAATGGTTTGAAGGGCTTGATAAAGGGCGAATAAGAGTATGCCAGCGACCCGCGATAATCGTTGGTGTTCTCGTACTCGGTGGTCGGGTCGTTCTTGCTCTGCTTTGTGAAAGAGAAGTTTACGGTAAAGTTGGCAGGGTCCCAGGGCATGGGGTTCTTGCTCTTGACATCGAATTTGAGACCCGACACCGAGAAATTCTGTATGGTCGAACGCTCGATGGCAAAGGCGCTAATCGAGTCGCGCTCGTGGTCGTTGGAGCAGTCGTCGAGGGCGTCTTTGAGCAACACGTCCTGGTCGAGGGGATTGTATTTTGGCGAGGTCTTTTCCTTTGTCACCGAGTAGTAGATTGGCGCGCGGAGTTTTGCCTTCTCGGGCAGGAAGCGGCCCAGGTCGGCCTGCACGGCAAAGTTATATTGTTCGTAGTCGTCGAGGCGGCGCTCGTTGAGCGACTGGTCTACGCTGCCGAAGCCTGCGGTCTCGATGTGGGCGCCGAGGTTGACAGTGGCGATATCACTCATGTTGAGGGTGGCATTGGCCTTGGCAGCCCAACCGCCGGCCTCGTTGAAGTCAGTGACCTTGAGTTCGTTGACCCATACGATACCGTCTTTGGTGGTGGCGGCGTTGTTGCGCACACCTATCAATATTACTCGCACATCGCTGAGCGAGGGGTTGCCCATCACGGCCATGCGGTTGCGCTCGTTGTCGGGGTCACGGCCGCTGAAGAGTGTGCCGTAGCCCACGCCGCTCTCCTCGTTGCGTTTGGCACGGTTGCGCTCCTTTTTAAGTTCGACCAAGTTTTGAAGATTGAAATTAAGATAGTTAGACTCGGGCCAAACAATATACTGGTCAGACGAAAGATAGCGGTTATACGTGCCGGGGGGCGTGAGGGCGAGGGGTACCTCGTACTCATAGAAGTTGTTTTTGACATCAGAGCCGAGACGGACGAAGACCGACATCTGGCCCGACTGCAGGTTTGTGGCATTGTCAATCAGGGCCTCGGCGTGTACCCACATCTGCATACGCTTGTAGTTGCGCAGGTCGAGCTGCGTGTTGCGGTAAACGCCGCGAGCGTCGCCGGCGGTAAGGCCGGTGAGCTTCATCGACATAGACTGCTCGTTGAGCTGCGTTATCTGGCTCTGGCCCGGGTCGGTGATACGAGTCACGCCGGGAGGCAGCACATAGTTGACAGGTGTGCGCTCGGCATTTTCCTCGATATTTACCACGCTGACGTCGAGCTGGCCCTGGGCGGGGGCGTCGCCACGGTTGTTGAGGTTGAAGTCGTAGGTCCGCCACTCGCCGCGCACGAGTTCGAGACTGCCGAAGCGCAGGTGCGTGGTGTGCTTGAAGCCGGTCAGGAACAGACGTGCAAAACGTATGGTAGAGAAGTCGGTGATATTGCCGACAACCTTCTCGTAGTCGCTCAGGGGGATTTTGAACTGATACCACTCGACTTCCTGGTTCGAGCCGTCGCGCACGGGCACTATTGACACCTGCTTGTCGGTGATGAAGTTCTTGCCCACGACAAGGTCTTCGGGGCGGATAGACACGCGGTACTGGAAGTAACGCTCGTACTCGTTGAGTGTGTTGTCCTGGTTTATATCCTCAACATCGGGCACCGAGCGCGACGACTGATAGAGGGGGTCGGGGGCATCCTCGGGCGACAGCGAGTTGCCCTCGACGCCATTGTAGCGTTTGTAGCGTTCGAGGATGCCGAGGCGCTGCTCGTCATAGTCATAGCCACGGTAGAAGTGGTAGTTGTCGCCGGCGGGGTCGTTGAGCGGCGAGAAGAGGTCGGACTGCTGCTCGGCAACGCTGGCGGCCGAGAGCTTGCGAGTGTATGAGTCGAGATAATTCTGATATGTGGGGAAGACAAACTCCTGGTCGTTGTGCAGACCATCGAGGCCGACGTCCTGCGCCAGGCGCGAACCGGTGTTGTTGTCGAACGAGTAAGTAAGCGAGTTCTGCTTCGACACGCGGCCCCACGCGGTCTCGGTGAGGTATTGGTCGTCGCCGTCGTAGGGGATGCCGTTCTCGTAACTCTTGAGGCCGTCCTTGAGTATGTCCTCGCTTATTTCGCCGAAGTTGATATATAGGTCGCCGCCCTCGTAGTTGGGGTTCTCGGGGTCGAGGAAAGGGTTCATGAGCCAGAACTGCACATACTCGATATTCGACTGCTCGAAGTTGGGGTTGTCCATGCGACGCATGATGCCGCCCCAGCGGCGCTCGGGGTTGAGCAGGCTGCCGGTGTCGCTGATGTTGTCGCTGTCGAGGTTGTAAGGGCCGCGCTCGTCGGGGTAGTAGGATATGTTGAGGGTCTGTATGTAGTCGGTTTCGGCATAGCCCACCTCGCGGCCGGGGAAAATCTCGTATGTCTTGACCTCGCGCACATAGGGGTTCGAAAGCTGCTTGAGGTCGCTCTTGATATAGCCGGGGCACATCGACGAGTTGCGCTGGGTGAAGAGGCGGTCGATATAGTACCAGTTGATGAGTGCGCGGTTCTTGCCGTAGGCTGGGTCGTTGCTCAATGCGGCCTCGGGGAAGAGGGCGTCGGCCGAGGGGTCGTAGGGCGTGGAGGCCAGGAACCACGAGTAGGGCGAGCGCAGGTCGATGCCGGTCTGGGTGCTCTCGAAGTCGTCGATATACGACGAGCCTTTGTTAGAGCCCGACTTCTGGGCGTGGGGCATGATGCGGGCATACTCGGCGGTAAGGCTCAGGCGCGAGGGCGCGGTGGCGTTGACAGTCGGGATTTTGTTGAGCAGGTTGGTGAGCCACATAAACTCGCCGTTATAGGCCATGTTGAGGCCGAACATCGAGTTGTTGACGGTCTCGTCGCCGATATTCACCTTTTCGAGCAGGGCCTTTTCGGAGAAATGAAGAATGGTGGCGCCGAGGTTGAGGTTCTTGTTGAGCTGATACTGCAGGTCGAGGCCGAGGAGGGTCTTGCGCTGCATCGAGAAAAGCGACTGGTTCTCGAGGGTGACGCTGATGTTCTGCCCCGAGTCGATGATGCTCTGGTTGGTGATGGTGACTATGCCCATGGCGTAGTCGACGGTATAGTCGGAGTTCTCGGTAAGCTGCACGCCGCCGGCGGTTACGATTACCGAGCCACGGGGCACGTTCATGGCGTTGAGGCGGATTTGCGACCCGGCAGAGGCCATATACTCGCCCGAGAGTATGAATTTGTTCTTATCGGCATACTGGCGCGCCACGACCAAAGTAGAGTCGTAGAGCTCCTGGTAGACATATTTCTCGGCCAGCGCCGGGTTGCCGATTTTCTCGGCGAGGTGCCTGCCGAAAGGCTCGACGACGGGGAAGATGACCTTGCCGGTCTGCGGCATGATGGTGTAGCCGTCAATAAAGTCGAAGAAGCCGTCGGGATTGCTCTCCTCGTTGCTGTCGATGCGGTCGAGGTTCATCACCTGGAGCAGCGACTGGTTGTTGAGGCCAGGCACGGGCAGATAGTTGATTTGCGTGCCGGTGGTATCGGAGAGGTATTTGATGTTGAGTTTGAACTTCTGCTTCTGTATCTGATAGCCGCCCAGCGAGTAGACGTTTTTCATCATCAGGTGCCACATGGGGAGGTAGGGCGAGTTGGTGGTGCTCTTGAGCATCTTGAGGTAGAGGCACTGGTCGGTGGTGGTGATGTCGCCCGAGAACTCGCCCACCTGGTACACCTGGCCGTTGTAGGTGTACTCGTATGCCACGGCGAGAACCTCATCGGCGCCAAGCGCGCTCTTAATCGAGATGTAACCGAGGGTCGAGTTAAGGGTGTACTCGCTGCTCGAGAGCAGGCGGGCACTCTCTACCTTCTCGTAGTCGCGGCCGCCGGTGATGCCGTAGGCCGACAGCGGTTCGAGCACCTGTGTGACCTGGCTGATATTTCGCGCCCCGGGGTAGTCGGTCTTGATGGTCTGGAGGAGATTATTCGACGCATTGGCCGGGTTGGGCAGAGAGGGGTTCGGGGTCCAGTAATCGCTGGCAAGGTGGCTCTCCTCGCCGAGGTCCATAAAGCCGACAAAGTTGCGCGACTGGTCGAACTTGCCGTTTTTGTTGGTTATCCACACCTCGATGCGGGTAATCTTGACGCCCGACGACACGAAGGGCAGGCGCGAGGCAAAACGGTCGTAATTGTCGCGGAAGAAATGGGCAAGGAAGTAGTGGCGGTTCTGGTCGTACTCGTCGGCGTTGACGCTGAACTCGGTGGTCTGGGCACCGCCACGGGTGTTTACTGTCTTCGACTCGGAGTTTTGCTGCGAAACGAGGGCCGTGGCCGTAAGTTTGCCGAACTGCAACTTGGATTTTATACCAAAAAGAGCTGTCGAGCCACGGATTAGCGACGAGCCTGTGGTCATCGACACGTTGCCGGCCTCGATGCTCTTTACTATGTCGTCCTCCTTGCCCTCGTAGGCAAGTTTGAGGTTCTTTGAGTCGAAATCGAAGGTGGCATCGGTGTTATAGGTCATGTTGAACTTCATGCGGTCGCCGACGCCGGCCTGAATCGTAGCCTGGATTTTCTGCTCGAAGTCGAAATATGTCTTGCGCCGGGCCGAGAGCGACAGCGAGGGGTTGTCGGTCTTGTTGCTCTTTATGCCCATCTTGACCTGTACGGAGCCCTGGGTCTTGAGCGACACGCCGCCGGGGCCGAAGATTTTTTCGAGCGGTCCGAGGGCAAAGTTCATGTCGAAGATGTTGAAGGGCTGCTTCTCTTTTTCGGTGACGAGGGCTGTATTGCGTTCGCGGTAGTAGCGTTGCATCGAGCGGCGGAACTGCCAGTTGTTATACTGTTCCACGGTGAGCATAAACGGCGTTGCTATGTCGATGTCGCCCAGGCGAGTATGCACTATATAGCAGCCCGTGGCGGGGTCGTAGTCCGCCTCGGTGGTGATATTCGAGGGCGAGGCAAGGTCGTAGGCCAGTTCCTCGCGCATCAAGTCGTCGTAGTTGCGCGGTATCAGCGGGGCAATCGGCAGGGGCAGCGGCACCGAGTCGCCGGGAGCGGCAGGGGGCACGGCGGCAGGGGCCGGAGGCTTCATGTCGGACTGGTAATACTGGGCCTGGAGAGGCACGGAAACAACTGCCGACAACACAGCCAGCAGCGCCACCACAAAGATATGTATATGTCGGCTCAGTACTCTTTCCATTGACCTTGATGAGGATGTATCAAGATGTGAGACTCATTTGAGAAAGGCTGATGTAGGAGCTGCAATTTTCTGCAAATGTCACATTTGACACATCCCGCGTTATATAAAACAGGCTACATCATCGACAGGGCGCGCTTTATAGCCGCTTCGACCTTCAAAGCCGGGTCCTTGTCGAAGATTGCTGTCAGCACCTTCTCGCTCTGCTTGCGCTCGAAGCCGAGCATCTGCAGGGCGCCGAGGGCTTCGTCGTAAGCCTCGGTACGGGCAGCAGCCTGTGTAAATAACGTTTCGGACACGCCTTTTATTTTATCGCGCAGGTCAACAATTATGCGCTCGGCGGTTTTTGCGCCTATGCCCTTGATGCTTTTGAGGCGTCGCACGTCGCCACCGGCAATGACGGCGGCGAGTTCGTCGCCCTGCAGCGACGACAGTATTATTACCGCCGTGGCGGCCCCGACGCCCGACACGCCTATGAGCGAGCGGAACATCTCGCGCTCGCGCTCGGTGGCGAAGCCGTAGAGCACCCAGGCGTCGTCGCGTATGGCCTCGTGTACGTAGAGCAGGGCCTCGGGCTGCCCGTCGAGGGCGCTGAAGGTGGGCAGGGTGATATTGAGGCGGTAGGCAACGCCGCCACGGGTCTCGATAGTCGCCGCCGCCGGATTGAGCGCCGCTACAGTGCCTTTGATATATTCAATCATTGGTTAATAGTTCAAGTTTCGCAAGTATGCAACTTGCTCACTGTTAGTAGTCTTTAGGTTATAGGTTATGGTTTGATAAATGCAAATAACAATATTATTGGTGTTCAAAATTAGCGAACTAAGCTAACCACTAAACGATAAACTATTAACAGTGAGCAAGTCTAAGACTTGCGAAACTTAAGTTAATAGGTTAAAAGGGGTTTAGAGGGGAGAGAAGTCATGGCTTGACAAGAAGTCGTCGCAGACGACGTTGTCATGGTTAACCCCACGATTATTCGTGGGGGTCTAGTATGACCGTCAGTCAAAACAGTCCTCGGAGAGGACGCAAAAGATATACGAAGCGTCCTCTCCGAGGACTTATACTCTTTTGCAGTTCTCTACCCCACGAATAATCGTGGGGTTAACCATATTTTCGTCCTCTCCGAGGACTCGCCTACCCGGTTATAGGTCGACGCTACTCGCCACGAGGAAGAAAAAAACTCGTTGCTGAGAAGAGTAGACATAAAGACAAAAATTCAAAATTACATAAATTTTTATGTTCTTTTTGCTTTTCTGTCTTTTTGTTTCTTCCTTCTTCAATGTCTGGGCGGATTACCCCCACAGGTGTTCGTAGTCGGGTTCGTTGTATTTGGCGATGTTGGTGCCGTAGGGTTCGTTGAAGTGTTTTGACCAGCAGTAGATTTCGCTCATGGTCAAGTGCTCCGGGACGATGCTTTTATCTCCGAAACACTCTTCCACCACACTATAATTCCCACATACCCCGGGGTCAGCCTGGTCGTTGTCATAGAGAGTCTTGATAAGTGGCAGCATCTCCCTGTCGCCCATCGACATGGCGGTCGAGCATACGAAGGCCGCATATTCTCTATCGGCAGTCTCCAATTCATCTACACGGTCGGGGAGCGACCACAACTGGCGGCGTATAATCGAACGGGACTCGTTTTTGACAGCTTTAGGGGCTGTGTGATAGAGCAAATCCAAGGCATCGAGCACCATGGTGCGGTTATACCATGTGCGGCCGGGTTCGTCGAGGAAGGCCTCGATGTCGGCAAGCCTGCCCTCTGAACACGAGGCTATGGCAGACGCGAACATTTGTGGAGCCATGTCGCCGAAGTTGATGTCGAGATTGTCGTGGTCCATACGCAGTATATCGAATACGATGTCGAGACCGCGAGGGTCGGCGAGGGTATTGAGGATGGTCACAATGTGGAAGAGACGGGACATTTCGATTTCCTCTTCGGACTGATATATTTCGCGGAGGTCGAAACGCGCGATTTGCCCGAGGTCGTCGATTAATTCGGCCCGGTCGATGACTGCGACTTTAGCCATGTCGCCGACCGACACCGTTTCGCTATTCTCAAGTATGTCAAGTAGTTCCTCATGCTTCACATGCAGCTCGGTCGGATAGGCAGAATAGTCGGGCCGCTGATACTTCTCCTCATCGTATATATCATAGCTATAGTCACCATCATCTGAGCCGTTGTCGACCTCGTCTTCAAACTGATAATCGAAGTTGTCGCCGAGGTGGGCACGCAGTATGGGTAGATATTTGGCACCTTCGGCACGGGTCTGGGTATTGAGGAAGTGACGGCCGTCGCGTCCGTAGTCGAACTCGACCAGGGGTATGTCGTCGCTGTCCTCGTCGAGGCCGTACTGCCCCACGGCCCATTCGCGGCAAGGCTCTATGCCGCCCTCCTCGGCAAACTCTACGGCGCCGAGCACCAGGTTGTGGACCGTGGCGTAGTCGCACAGGGCAAGGTCGATACGCTTGGCGAAATGGTCTATAATATCGTCGAGCTCGGACTGTTCGAGCTTGGTATACCACAAGGCATCCTTCACACCGAGGCAGAAGGTGTCGACAAGGTAGTTGACCATGGCAAATTTGCCGTCGGGGCGGCGGCGCGTCACAACCACGTGCGCCATGCCCTGCTCTCGCCAGTCGGCGTTGACATAGCAGTTGTCAATCGGCAGTGTGCGCATCACACGGCGCATATACAGTTCGGGCGACAGCGAGGGCTTCTGCTGCGGCTGCGATTTCTTTTTATTTTTGGCCATATATTTAAGTGTTTAAAGTTTAGTGTTTAGAGTTTAGGGGGGCTGTGGCTGAGGGGAGGAGACATAAGGACAAAAATTACATAAAATTTTTGTGTCCGTTTGTTTCTTCCGAGCCGTCGCGACACATGTAGGGACGCGATTAATCGCGTCCGCCGATTACAAAACACAAAGATACGAACAAGTCGAGAGCAAATCAAAATTTATTTTGAATTTGCCGAGCGGAAGTATCTAAGACGGAGTCAAAGGTACAAAAAAAGCGCGACCGACAAGGCCGCGCTTTCTATATTTAGGTTAAATTATCACCAACCGGGGTTCTGAGTGAGTTTATCGTTGAGTGCAATCTGATTTGACGGAACCGGATAGAAATAGTATTTATCGTTCCAGTTTCGCGGCATACCATAAGAGCAATCCAAATAGTTGTCCTTGGTTGCAGAGGCTATCTTGCCTGCGGGAGCAGCTGAGATATTTGCGCCAAGACCGGCATCCGGGTTCCTGTCAAAGGCAATCTTCTCAAGCTGATGCCAGCGTACAAGGTCCCAATAGCGGATATTGTCGTCCATCAAGAGTTCACAACGGCGGCAACGGCGAATTTCCCAAATCAACGAGCTAACGTTCATGTCATTTTTGGGGTCATTTAGACCGCTAAGCCATGCAAGGTTGAGAACAGAAGTATCGATACCTGCGCGTTCCCACAACGGTTTGATGTAGGTAGTCACATCGGCATCACTCAAGGTGCCGAGTTCGGCCTTTGCTTCTGCTATGGCAAGGTAGAGACGGGCGCCCCAGTAAATAGGTGCGCAGTTATAACCCTTGTTAGCGGTCTGAGCATCTTCGGACGTGAATGTGAAGTTATTATACTTCGACACACCATAACCAGTCATAGACCACATAGAGGCTGTGTTACCGTATTGGTATGCAGCACCTTGGGCACAAACATGGTTGTAAGATGACATTGAAAGGCGTTTATCGCGAACGTCGAAGAGAGCAGACATATCGATAGTCTCCGTGTCTTTGTCCCATACACCGGCATCGGTGCTGTTATAAGTGGTGCTGGCTGCGGGACGGCCATCAAGGAAGAGGAAATCATCGAAAGCATCCTTTGTCAGACCTGCAATACCATCGGAAGCCGAGCTATAGTCGACAATCGAGTGCATAAATACGCCCTGCTCGTATGCCTTTGCGAATATAATCTCGCTATTTGCCGAAATACCGTCGTAACCACCGCCGGCAGTGCGGAGACTCTTATAATTGGCCGTAAAGTCGGGGTTAATAGGATATCTCGAAGCAATAGCCTCGCCGGCTTTTACAACCTCGCCATAGAACTTGGTTGCACGAGCATCGTCTTTTGCATGGTAGCGGGCATAAGAAGCTTCGAAGAGGCAGATGTCGGCCTTGATTGCATGAGCCAGGTCAGCAGAGAATTCGAGTTTCGAAGATTGCTTTGCAATGTTGTTCACAGCATAGTCCAAATCTTCGAGGACGAAATCCATCACCTCGTTGCGAGGGGTACGCGGGCCGAAGAGTTCAGCCTCGTTATCCGGGTCGAGAGGTGTCTTCACCAATGGCACATCGCCATAGCGACTTACCAACTGGTAGTACATCAAAGCACGGTACAGACGGGCAATACCAAGGAAGTTAGAGGCGTCGGAGGCAGCCAGTGTACTGCCTTCCACACCCTGGATAATCAGGTTGGCTCGACGAATTTCGACATATGGAGCACTCCACGAAGTCGACGAATTCGGGACAGTCTTGAATGTCCAGTCAGCGAACTGGTTACGGCCACACTGGTCATCGCTAAGCCATGACCAATAGAACGAGCCAGACCCAGTACGGTTGCCGTAGCCGGAAAATTCGTTATAAAAATAGTTTATTTGGTTCTGCACATTTACCGTGTTACTCCAAAACAGCGTGTTCACGGTCTGCTGCGATTCCGGGTATCGGTTATCGTTGAGGAAGTCGTCGCAACTTGTAAATGCGACACCGGCCACAGCGAGTGCTCCGATTATATATATTTTTTTCATATAAGCCAGTTTTAGGAATTATAATGTGACTTGGATACCGAACGAGAACGTGCGGGGGATAGGAATTGTACGACCAAAAGAAGCTATACCGTCGTTGCTACCCTGCAGACTCGAACCAGCCGAAGTAATCATCTCGGGGTCGAGTTGATATTTCTTTGCACCGTTGTAAAGGAAGCAGAGGTTATCGGCAGAGAAGTAAATACGAGCCTTTTGGATAAGGGCTTTCTTAGTAATCTCAACCGGGAGGGTGTAACCCACAGTCAGGTTTTTAAAGCGCAGGTAAGCCAGGTTGGTAAGATATTTGCTCTGGGGATAGAAGTTGTATCGTCCATAACCGATATTACCAATTTGACCTGCGGCACTACCACCCTGCGAGTACATGCGCGGATAATCGTTATCCTGGCTTATGTTTGCAGAAACGACACGTCCGTCAGCACCATAGTCGACGGTGTTGAAGCTTGTCTGATTGGTAAACACGCCCAAACAGCTCTGCGACATGGGTATGATGGTCGAACCTGTAGCCCACATATTACGCTTGCCAACGCCCTGGAAGAAGAGGTCGATATCGAAGCCTTTCCAAGCACCGCCGAGACGGAACGAGTATTCGTAGCGAGGAAGAGCGTTGCCAATCACCTTGAGGTCACCATGGTTGCGCAAAGTTCCGACAGGAATAACATCGCCGTTTTCATCTTTCATATTGGGGTCACCATTGTTGATAACGCCGTCGTTGTTGAGGTCTTTGAAACGAATATCGCCGGGACCGTATACAAAGTTTTCAGACTGGAGAAATTCCTGATTTGCAACGCCCGGTGCATAATCATACTTACCGTCGGCAGCGTTCCACACGAAATCGTCCTCGGTAAAGTAGCCCTCGGTTTCAAGGCCCCAGATATCACCGAAATATTGACCCTCGGTATAATTGCCGCTTGCGGGGAGATAAGAATATATCGTACCTTTCGTATTATTCCACTTAGTAATCTTTGTACGTGCATCGCCTATGTTGAATGTTGCATACACATCGGCATCGCCAAACGAATGATTCCAATTGATAGAAAGTTCCCAACCGCGTGTGCGGAGTTCGCCGGCATTTTGGTAAGGGGCACCTGCACCAAGCACGTTAGGCAGTTCGGCACCCGGGCCGAGCATGTCCTTGGTATCGCGCTGATACCAGTCGAAGCTTACATTGAGGCTGTTGTCGAGGAAACCAAGGTCAAGACCGACATCCGTGGTCACGATGCGTTCCCAAGTAAGGCTTGACGACACGAGGGTAGGCATATTGTACATGGTCATGTACTGGTTGCCGTTGAGCCAGTTAACATAGCCGGTAGCATTAGTGTTAGCAACACGCGATACCGTAGAAAGGAACATGTTGTCACCCACGGCTTCGTTACCGATATGTCCGTAAGAAGCACGCACCTTACCGTTGCTCCACCACGATTTGAGGGGCTGGAAGTAGTTCTCTTCACTGAAGCGATAGCCAAGAGAGCCCGAGGGGAAGAATGCCCACTGGTCCTGTGCGGGGAAACGGCTCGAACCATCATAACGGCCATTTACCTCGAGTAGGTAGATACCTTTATAGTCATAGTTGATACGGCCAAAGAAACCAGTGGTAGCACGATGTGTGCGAGTAGCATTTGTCACATATGTATCACCATTGGTAAGGTTGAGGTTCGGCAGGTTGTAGTCTACCAAGCCCTGACGGCTTGCATAGAAATAGTTATGGTCTTCCTGCTCTGCCGACCAACCAAGCATTACCTTGAGGTTATGCGCTTCGTTGAATGTAATGTCGTATGTTCCGAATACGTTGGCGGCCCACATATTATTGCGGTAGCTGCTTTGGGCGGCTAATGACGACACCTGGGTATAGGGTGAATAATTACCCAGGGTATTAGCACCGGGAGTCCAGTTCTGCCATGTATTGTAGGGAACCTTGGCCGACTCACTATTTTGATTACGCATAGTATATGTGAAGTCAGCATTGATTGTCAAGCCCTTGACAGGGTTGAACTGAGTCCATGCCTGCATACGGGTGTTAGCCGTAGTTGTTTTATCCATATGAGAGTTGCGGCGGATACCGATGGTGTTGCGGAAGTCTTTCTGGTTTCCGTCAGCGTCATACACATAGCCATAGTTCTCCCAGAAGCTCGGCCAACGCCAGATGAATTGGTAAGAGTTGCGATCCTCGTTAGGATTGGTATATTCACGATTTGAATAGCTGAAACGTGCACCGGCTTTCCACCACTTGAAAATCTGGGTGCTGATGCTTGCATTGGCCATATAACGCTGCAGCTTATCGGGATTGTATTTAATCATACCCTCGCGAGAGTCGTAGCCAAACGATATACGGTAGTTAGTGCGACCGCTTGCGCCTTCGAGACTTACATTGTGCTTCTGAGAAGGTGCAGCCTGGAACAGCGTCTTTTTGACATCCCAGTCTGCGTAGCTCAAATATCGGGCAGAACGCATGTTCGAAGAATAATCTAAATTAGGATTGCCGGCAGGGAATGGCGAGTTAGCCGGGAATACATAATAGTCGCCCACATTATTCCAATCCTGGAAGGGGTGAAGTTCCACCCTGTCGGTATACGGTTTACCACCGTGCTGTTGCTGCCATGCCTCGGCGAAGGGGAGGATATCAGTCCAATACATGCCGAAAATCTCGGTATCACCACCGGGGTTGGTATCACCGATTGCCATCTTGAGCTGGTCGACGGTATTTTGGAATTCGGGAAGTACCGAAGCAGAGTTCCAACCAAAGTTATTAGTGTATTTTACCGACACACGGTCGTTGGTCTTACCCTCTTTTGTCGTAACAAGTAACACACCAAAAGCTGCACGCGAACCATATATGGCCGACGACGAAGCGTCTTTCAAAACTGAGATATCTGCGATATCCTCGGGGTTGAGGAAACTCATGTCTTCGACAGGCACACCGTCGACAACTATAAGGGGCGATGATGTATGGCTGTTTGAAAGCGTACCAACACCACGGATGTTAATAGTAGGGGTACCGGATATATCACCATTGGCCGAGGTGATGGTAAGACCGGGAACTGCGCCCTGAAGAGCCTTGGCTACGTCAGTGGCAGGGCGGCTATCCATTGTGCGTGCAACATCGACAGTAGCAACTGCGCCAGTAAGGTTGGCGCGTTTTTGCGAACCGTAGCCGATGGCAACGAGTTCGTTGAGCATCTCGGAAGTGGGCTCGAGATATACGGTAAGGTCTTGAGAAGCTTTAATCTCGATAGTCTTGTAACCCACGTAGCTTACCATAAGGGGAGCGCCGAGGGGTACGCGCATTTTGAAGTGGCCGAAGGCGTCGGTAGCCACGGCGTTGCCACTAACGCCTTTCTGCACTACAGAGGCGCCGATGACGGGCTCGTTGTTCTCATCAAGCACGGTACCAGTGATAGTGGTAGCCGCTTGACCTTGCACTTGCGGCTCGGGGTTGGCCTGTGCCTGGAATGTGCCAAGCGCGGGCGTTCCGGCCAAAAGAAGCATTGTCAGATAAAGATGCTTTCTCATAGAAGTTTGATGATAGTGATTAATTCTCGGTTTTATGTCGCCGTCGTGCCTTGCGGCCCTCGGGCTTGATTGGGTTTGTTGTTACTTTGTTCGGTATATGAGGGGGGAGTCGTTTTTAGGGGTGTGTTTTTACTGTGCCGGGCAGTTTTAGGGTTTAGTTAGTCAATTATGTTGGTTTAAGTTTCGTATTATCACCTTTTTAGTTAAAAAAGTTTTAACCAAGGGCGCATAATGCACCCTTAGACGATGCCAAATTTAAATAAAGTTTTTAAACTATGCATCATTTGGCCCAAATATTAACATAATTTAATCTTTAACTTCCGATTTTTGCATTTAGTGGCAAAACTTTTGCACTCTTACAGGCGACGGTTTTTTAATAAAATTCACAATTTATCTTTAATTCAAGTTTCGCAAGTATGCAACCTGCTCACTGTTAGCAGTCTTTTGGTTATAGGTTATGTTATATAATTGCAAATAACAATATTATTAGTAATTTAAGTATCGCAAGTCGTCGGAGACGACGCTTTTGTGGATAACCCCGCCATCATTGGCGGGGAGTCTGAGGCGCCTACGATAAAATGACCTCGGAGAGGTCGCGATGTATATATACGGCATCCTCTCCGAGGATACTCTTTTCTTTACTGTTCATACCACCCCATGAATAATCATGGGGCTAACCACAGGAGCGTCCTCTCTTACCTTTGCGGCGTCTAACAACAATGGCAAAATAGGAGTTCAGAACTTTCATTTTGTCAACTGGATTACTTTTTGTAGTATTGCTAGAGAAGTAGTTCAGTGGAGGCCGAGTACATTCGTCCCTTGATAAGTTTTTACTATATCGCCTCGAAGATTTCAACCGGCCTCTTTTTTTATCTTTAGAATCTGGGCAAAGTATGATAGGACGTCTGACGATCCTGAGTGTAAAAGAGAGTAGATGAAGAAGATAAGTTGGACTATTTTTAACGTCACCACAAAATTCTTCTAGACAATGAAATCAAAAATTCCTACAGACAGGTATTTCCGGCAATGTGTCGGTATCGACGTGTCCAAGAACAAATTCACCGCGTGCATGTGTATGCTCAGCTGGGGCTGTCCGGCGCAATTTACCGAACCAATCGAGTTCGTCAATACGAAAACAGGCTTCAACCAGCTGGTCAAATGGGCGCGTAAGGAGGCAGAGAAGGGCCAGCCCCTGCTGTTCCTGATGGAGCCGACGGGAACATACTATGAAGACCTTGCCTACCACCTTCACAAGCTATCGTTCACAGTCTTTGTCATACCGCCGGGCAGGG
>CEAR01035977.1_pt1 | contig 68040 bp, 58 predicted proteins | sample 557461 | NCBI WGS metagenome assembly CEAR01 (sample SAMEA3182075, study PRJEB8094) | gut metagenome | biome: human; feature: gut; material: Stool; isolation source: human stools | place: Canada | collected 2012-03-14 | reverse complement strand
AAGACCAACGAGACCGTGAAGGCCGCTGTGGATAAGGCTCTGGAGGCTCTTTCCACCCTGCAGCGCAATGACGGCGGCTTTGGCAGCTGGGGCACCGTGAACAGCGAGTCCTGCGCTCAGGTCATCGTGGCCCTGACGGCCCTGGGTATTGATCCTACCACCGACAGCCGGTTCATCAAGAACGGCCACACCGTACTGGACGCTCTGGCCGGATTCTATGTAACCGGCGGCGGCTTCCGGCACACCGCTGGCGGCGAGCGTGACGGCATGGCCACCGAGCAGGGCTACTACGCCCTGGCGGCCTACTACCGCTTCGTAAACGCCCAGACCCGGCTCTATGACATGACCGATGTGACCGTTCGGACCGGCGGCAGCAATACCCCCGCCACCGGCGATACCGGCGTGCTGGTTTGGGTCATTGCCCTGCCCGTGACGGCCTTGGCCGCAGCCTTCGTCCTCAAGCGTAAGGAGCGGGAGGCGTAAGCCAAAAAGAAAAAACCTAAGCGGCAAAATAAAACAGCACCCCCCGGGGCCTCTTGCATAACAAGAGACCCCGGGGGTTTTATTTTTTGTTTGCAGCGGTGCGATATTGGAATAAAAAGTGACGACACTGATTTCAATTTTCTGCTTCAAATTTTGCAAAAACTATGGTATACTATTTAAGAGGTAAGGATCGTGCAGTTTCGACCGTTCGTTTATGATGCTACCAATCAGCAGGTGCCTGTAGCGATTAAACCAATAGAACCACAGGATGCTGCCACAACGATAAAAGAACCCCGGTAGCAGACGGATTGGACCAGCGAGTATATCTCAAACAGCAAATTTGACATCTATGGACTGAAAACACGGGCCGGAGAACTTGTGGCCTTGGATGCGAAAACACCTGAGCTGGCAAGACATTATGAGCGAGAAACAGCAAAGCAAACTATGACGGCGAAACCTGTCCGCGTTTTTTTGACGCAGAGGTTTCCGCTTGACCCACATTTTGACCCATACGGGAAACGACTGCGAAAATAAAGAGCCGTCGGGCGGGAGAGCTTTTCTCCGCCCGGTGGCTCTATACTTTTAGCAAGGTACCCTTTTATTGTCTACAGCAGCGCAAAATGGAACGATTTTCGCCCCGCCAAAAGTTGACCCACACCGATGCTCTTTGCGGCGCTGACCCACACCTTGACCCACACGGGGAAACGAACGGGTGGAACACATGGAACAAAGCGTTTCCGACCGCATCCTTTTTGCGGTAAAAATGCCCACAAAGCCTTACAAATCAAGGGCTGGGAGGACTTTTATCACTTGGTAAGGATGAGGTCGGCGGTTCGAATCCGCCCAGCAGCTCCAAAAAGCATCGAAAACCTTGGCTTAACAGTGATAAGGAACTAATTTACTTATCAACTGTTAGCTGACGGTTTCCGGGGTGCATACGGACAAATCCCGTCTGATTTCTAACAGGAAGTCAGACGGGATTTTCGCTTTATATTTCGAATTATGGAAGACATACCATGAAAACCTTAATATCTTGTGCTTACACTATGGATAATTGCTGTGTGGAACTGAAATTCAGGGACGGCAGAATGATTGCGATTGACACTATCGCTGTTGAGAACGAGATTGCGGACAATATGTATCAGCGGTCAGAGTTGGATTATTTGATCTACAATGACCCGATAGCATATGCTGACTTGATATTGAATGGCGATCCCGAAACCTATCTGAAAACTGTAACAGAATACAAGCCTTTGGATAGCTGACAACACGCTGCCCGCAGGAGAAAATCCTGCGGGCGTTTTTCTGTTTATATTATTTCCCTCCGTTGAATCTCAATTTAGGAAAGAAGATGACAATCTTGAAGCCCTTTCCCCACTGGGAAGCTACTTCCAGATGAAGATTTAGATCGTCGGCCATCTTCTTAACCAGGTAAAGTCCCATACCGGTAGCCTTCTTTCTGCTGTCAGTAGAATCCCCGGTAAAGCCCTTTTGAAAAATGTACGGCAGATTATATTTTTTTACGCCAATGCCGTTATCTTCAACAGAAAGGATATCTGCGGTCTCCGAATGTATCATGGAAATTGTAAGCATGGGACTATCGCTGCTATATTTGATGGCATTGCTAACGATTTGTCCCAACATAAACTGAAGTCCTCTACGGTCTGTATAGACTGTTTCAGATTGCAGTTTGTTGAGAATGACAAACTGCTTCTCTTCAAGAAGTGGGGCATAGTCCTCCAGAACTTCACCCAAGCAGTCATTCAAATTGACATCCTCAAATCGGTAATCCTTTGTACTGCTCTTCAACCGGGCATAGTACAGCATCTGCGTGACATCCTCCTGAAGCTGACTGCGGACATAATCCAGCTTTGCTTGCAGGGGAGGAGATATTTCGTCGCTCCGATTATCCAGGAGCATGGTCAACAACGATAGGGGCGTTTTCGCTTCATGTGCCCAGCCCTCCACGTATTCTTCATAGTCCCGTAGGGCATCCGCCATATTGTTACTCTCGTTTTTGTATTCCCGTAAAACCGAAGCCAAAAATCGGACAGATTCTCCTTCTTTCTGACTAATGGCACTGAGCAGCCGTTCTTCATTGCAGATGGTAGGATCACTGAGGAAATCTCGGAACAGTTCCATGTGGGTGTTCTCCCTCTTGTTTAGTACAAACAGAATCGCTGAAAACAAAAGGATGCTCGTCAGAACTACTAACCCGATCAAGGTTTGAAATGCCTGAATGTCAGAAATCCAAAGAATGACAGCGCAAAAGCAATCCACGCCCAGCAGCAACAGAAGCCAGGGGTAGTACCGTTCTATCATGTGCCAAAGCTGCTTCATAGAGACACCTCCGCTTCCAAACGGTAGCCCATTCCTCGAACTGCAACGATTCGTTGCTTCATTTCAAGGGCGGACATCGTTTTTTTCAGCCGGGTTAGGTTAACCTGCAAGGCATTTTCATCTATGTATTCCGTGGTTCCCCATAGTGCCATGCAAAGCTGCTCCGTCGTGACCAGAGCATCGCCGCCGGACAAAAGAGCGACCAACAGTTTTCCCTGATTTTTTGGAAGCACCACAGAGGTATTATGAATATAAAGCGTGTAGGTCTGCTGGTCTAACAGGAAATCTGGTCCCTCTATGAGATTGGTACGGCCTTCATACCTTTTGAGAATATTGGATACCCTGGCAAGAAGTCGATCTTTTCTGCACGGCTTCGTCAAATATTCATCGGCACCCAACTGGAACGCTTGCAGTTCATCCTTTACCTGATCTCTGGAAGTCAGCACCAGGACGGGGATAGCAGTTTTATTCTTTAGCTCCTGGCAGATTTGAAAGCCACTGATTTCCGGTAAATTCAGGTCTAAGATCACGAGGTCAGGACGGAGGGCTGCCAAGAGCCGAGCGGCATCTTCAAACTCGGTGATTGCCTTCACAAGATACCCGTCCTTTTGGAGCATATTGCAGAGTTCTTCCCGCATATAGACTTCATCTTCCACAACAGCAATTCTTTTCACGACAGCACCTCCTTCCAAATTATTCTTCTCTCTGCGGCTGCATCAGTGTCAGCAAATACCGATCACTGGAGTGCTTGACCACTCTCATATAAATATATTCTATCACGCAAAGCAGCAAAATCATAGCAGCAGATACAAGCAGCATTTCAGGCACTGTCCCACGGGTTCGGGACGAGAGTATCCCTGTAAATAACGCCCTGACTCCAAACAAACTGCTGACAGCCGCAACCAATACAGGAAGTCCCATAAACCAGGTAATTTGCTTTCCAGCAGACTGGCAAAGGGTTTCGTAAGTAGCTCCCAGGCGGATCAGGGTCTGGTATCTACGCCCGGTTTTCTGCTGGCTCATCAGGAACTGAACACCCACAATGGTGTTGGCAACCACCAGGAACACAATCGCCAGATAGAGGGTAATATAGCTGGATGCTACGGTGTAGAAAAGCTGGCGGCCCATATTCTGAAGATAGCTTTCATATTCGATACCTATTTTGTCCAGCTTCTCGTTCAGATCGGAATAGGCAGTCATAAGGCTATTTCCTTCCATAGCCTGCTCACTGAGTACCGCATTCACATACGTATCATACATTCCTTGGGTATGATAGAGGAAGGCTTCATCTGGAAGAATCAATGCAAAGGACAAAGTAATAGAACGATCCGTAATCAAATTTACAGACTGAACCTCTCCAGTAAGAAAAATTGGACTGCCAACCAGTTCCGCTTCAGGCTGCCCAGTAAATATGCTGTTCAGCATTGCGGTGCGATTTACAGTAGTAAAGTCGGAACCTATATAAACAGCGGCTTCATCCTCACTTAATTTAATGACAGGCTTGCCGGACAATTCCAGTAAACGATTATAGTCCGACAAACAAATCAAATGTGGGTATGTGGCATAACCAAGACTGTTCAGAAGGACATCCCGATCTTCCGACTTGGGCAGGCTCCTAAGAGAGTCCATAACAGCATCCATGTTGAAGGCATTCTCGTAATCTTCTGTGGTGCGAATATGCCCAACCTTCATTTCAAAAAGCTCAGAAAACTGATTTTCCAAACCGTTTTCTTTCAGGGCTGCTTGTATATTCGGAAGAACCTGCGCCGAATCTTCTACGGTATAATCTTCAAAGGTATAGTCGATTACATGACCGGTGGATAGATTGTTTGTTCCTGCGATTCCAACGCCTGCACCAAAGCAACACAGTGCTGCCAGAATCAGCAGGGAGCTGATAGCCATGGAGCTTGACTGATGAATGACATTCTCCTGAATCTGACGGAAGGTAAATACATGAAGCTGCTTATTTCCCTTGCCTTTTTTAACAATCAGAGCAATCAGCGCTCGCATTCCGTAGAACAGCAGCATCGTACCAGCCGAACCCAACAGTAAAGTTAGCCCCATCATACTTACCTTCGTCCATGCAATTCCCTGAATCGCCATGTAGTAAGCCACTGCCAACATCACACTTCCGCATACAGCAGCCAGCCCATAGATAACGGAGGGCATTTGCTTTTTGGAGCGGTTCGTCGGCTGGGATAGCAAAGTACCGATCTCCTGGCGGCTGATTCGTCCACTCAAAATCAGAAGTGCCGTCAGCTTAATTGCCAGAAATCCTGCCAGCGTCCATTCAATCGCAGACCAGGATAAAGAAAACTGATGACCGATGATCCCCATGCCTACCAGCTTGGCGGTGACAAGACTGACAATTTCTGAAAGCACCACAGCCACAGGTAAGCCTATGAGCATGGCAAGAATACTGGTCAGGAAATCTTCCGCCAGAAGCATACCAAACAGTTTACTTCTACGCATCCCCAACATTAGATAAACACCAAACTCATGCCGTCTGCGCTCGAACTGATACTTGCAGGCAAAATAGATCAAAAAGAACAGAATACCGAGGGTCATCCCATAAAACGCAGGAATCAGAAGCAGGAGTTTGTCAACTGCGTCACTCTCCATTTTCTGCAAAAAGAGCATCACATCTTGAGTGGAGATGGAAAGAATCATGTAAAAGGCAACAATAGAAATCACCAGGGAGCTGAAAAACAGACCGTTTTCCTTTCGGCTGCGGCGGCTGTTCCGAAGAATGAGATTAGAGAACATTTGCGCTGCCCCCTCCCAGTTGCGCCATCACCTTCAGGATGCGCCCGTAGAACTCCTGCTGGCTTTCGTCTCCACGCCGAAGCTCATGAAAGATCACGCCATCCTGGATGAACAGGATGCGCTTACAGAAGCTGGCGGCATTGGAATCATGGGTTACCATCAGGATCGTAGCTTGTTCGTCACGATTCAGGCCGGACAGCTTCTCCATAAGACTTCTTGCGTTCTTAGAATCCAGCGCACCCGTCGGTTCATCGGCAAGGATCATTTGGGGATGTAAGATCAGAGCCCTTGCTGCCGCAACACGCTGACGCTGGCCGCCGGACATCTTGGACGGAAACTTATCCAGAACATCAGTGATTTCCAGATAGTCAGCCAACTGCTTCAGCCGCTGGCTGCTTTCTGCTTCGGATACCCCATGCAAGGAAGTCGGGAGCAGGATGTTTTCCCTGCCAGTCAGGTTGTCCAGCAATTCAAAGTTCTGGAATAGATAACCAACTTTTTTGCCACGGTACTCTGCAAGAGCCTTTCCCTTGAGGGATTGCAGAGTATCGCCTTCCACCTGAATGCTTCCACCTGTGGGTTGAATCACGGTCGCAATACAATTGAGCAGTGTGGATTTACCAGAACCGCTGCTTCCCATAATGCCAAGAAACTCTCCCGGCATCACCTGGAAGGTGATCCCATTCAGTGCCTTTGTTTGACTTGGCACATTGCCATAGATTTTTGTTAAATTTTCAATATTCAAAATGGGTTTCATGTGAATACCTCCTATCATTTGTAATAAAATGATAGCATGGGAACACAGCAAATACCACTTACAGTTGTTGTAAGGATTCAGGATATAAGTAGCGGCTCAAGGGGGACGAGCATATATTTTTTAAGAGCATCAGGCGACAATGATAAAGTATACCGGATCGCCTCATTGGCAAACCAGTTCGTTTTAATTGTATCCCAATCAGAAAGCCGAATGATTTCTGCTGTGCCGTTCTCAAAATCAACTGATATTTCGCCCCATTCGCCGTCGCAGTCTGCCTGGTATTCGTAGATTGCGGCGGTGATTTTCTTTTTGCGCTTGGTTTTGGATTTCTGTTTCAGCCGGACTGCATGGATAGCACCCTCGGCAACCAGCAGTTCTGTCAGCTTATCCATCGCTTTCCGGTAAGCCCGCTCTGCACCGCTGGCTGTGCTTCCCTCAAACATAACCGCCAGGTCTTCAAAGGTGGGGCGGTTCTTCCATGAGCCAACACGCCCACAGGTCATGCAAATTGCTAACCGTTTTTCGAGCAAGGTCTGCTCCCGGTAATTCAGTTTCTCAAATGCCCGTTGCACCTTTTCTGCCTGTATGCCGTTCCAGAGGATGTCGGTATAGTTCCAACTATCGTCAAGGGCGACATCTTCGCCAGTTTCCTCGCCGTCCTCGTCTGTCACATAGAATGGCTGCTGATTGCGGATACCTCGGACAACTTTCAGATATTCTTCGGCAAGAGCAAGATCACAGTTGTATTTCTTGGAAAACTCGTTGACAGCATCCTTGGTATTGTGGTACAGCCAAGCCATTGACCGCACCATTTTGTAATTAGTCAGAGAGGATACCGACCATTTTTCTTCGCCCATGCGGAAACGGAGCATAGCATCCCGGATGAACGGAAAAATGTATGTAGCATACTCCGCACCCTTGGCAGGATCATAGTCCATCAGCTTTTGGAGCATTTGCTCCCGGCAGGACAGTTTTATATCCAGAAAACGGTCTGTATCGTACAAATCGCCGCCATCCACACCAAGAAAGCTCTTGATGCGCTTATTAAGCTGCGGCTCGTAGTGATGTAGAAAGAACGAAAAATATAGCAAATTCTTTTCCCGCAAAGCAGACAGGATATATTCATTCAGACTGTCCACTGCTGGCGGTTCCGGTTCCAGTTGGAAGATGCGCTCTGCCACATAGGGAATGATACCATCACCGTGCGGATTGACTTGGTGTTTCGGTATGTATCCGGTCATATTCCATGTAAAATCACTCAGCATAGCGCACCTCCCTTCTGTATGCCATTCTGTTTTATGAAATGTATTCCATGATTATGGAGTTCAAAATATTATACAATGATTCTACGCACATCAGCTTTACTACGCCGTTATGGTCACTTAAAATCGTACCATCTTCGGAATAATAGAACCGTATCGTCTTCCGACTATTTATTGTGTATTTTATCGTGATGCTGCAATACCTATCAGTTCCACGAGCGGGTTCATAATTAATTGAAAAATAGATTCGGTCATAAGTTCCGCTATAGAGATAATGGCTGGCATTGTTTTCAACATTTACGGATGTATAATCAATGCCATCCTTTGAATTTTTACGGTATTCATCGTAGAGTTTTTGAATCAGCTCAAAATCAGGGTATGTATTCAGTAATTCTTCTAACGCCTTTATATAATACTGACTAAAGGAATTTACAATTAGCCGATTCTTTTCTTTTATCTCCAAGAGTTCTAAATTCCGTTTCTCTTGATATACTCGTACTCGATACTGTTCTTCTTCCCCTGGCGTCATATTGCCCTCTGCAATGAAGTTCTCAATCTGTCCAATCAAACTTGAATATGCGCAGCGCTCATCAGGAGCAATATTCAAACATGATGCAATAATTGTATTAGCAACAATCATATCAGCATTTCCGGGAAAACGCTTGGTCAAATCATATTCATCAACAAACCAGAAGTTTGAAGGCATAAAGTCCTCCGGCTCACCATTGATCATACACCAAAGAACTTTACCCAAAGAAAATATATCTCCTTTTTCAGTTACTTCCTCTACACGACCTGTTTCGTATTCTGGGGCAATATACATCCTGGGACCAACTGCCATAGTTTCCGGTGTCAGTCGTTCGCTCCCATCGTTAAGAAAACACGTTCCAAAATCTGTAAGATACAGTGTGTATTCATCACCTTTTTTCAAAAACAAGATATTATCCGGCTTTATATCTCTGTGATACAAGGGCGGATTTCCGGTTGAAAGTGTATAGAGTGCTTTGATGACCGGCAAAAGCAGTTCAAATGCTAATTTAACATTCCCTTTGGTAACTTCGAGTATATCGTATACCGAACCGTCATATTTTTTCATTTCAACATAAGATTCAGCAATTTTATCCTCGTTAATATAAACATCCGTCACCTCAACAACATTGGGAATTGGATTCTTGCATAATTCCTGAAATACAGCAAGTTCTCGTTTGAAGCGTGCGACTTTTTCAACGGTAGACGTATTTCGAAGGTATTTTCTCGCAGTTCCGGTTTCAGTATCGAATACCACATCACCATTACCGCCTTTAACATCAGCTTTTCGTGCCATGTATTATCTCCTTGTCATTTTTTGTTGTAAGCTTCCTTTTTCAAGGCAGCCTGTCCCATTTCCTTTTCATAATCGCCCTTGGCATAAGCAACATTGCTCAAGGCCCGGAGCATTTTATCTTTCGCCAGTTTCTTCATAACCTCTGCAAGATCATCGTCCAGTTTACCACGCTTCACATAGCGGTTTATGGTGTTCAGCCGCTTCTCATAAATCTGTTTCAGCGGATGATCGTCCGCAAGCTCCCGCTGTTCTCTGCCTTTTAGATTGCCGATCTGCCGGCAAGTGCGGTGCAGCTTATCTCCCGGAGCATAGCCGCCGCAGTATTTGGTGTGCCGTGCGTTGGTGGTCAGAAACCACTTGCCGCAGATTTTGCATTTCTTCGGTGCATGACCAACACATAAGCCCTCAAAAAGATCAGACCGGAACATCCCTACAAAGGATACATAGTGCATCCGCTTGACCAGCTTCGCAACTTTTTCGCCGGGACGGATGACGGATACATACTGAACGGAATTGTTCAGGGTAGACATCCAGGCATTGCCCTCTGTGATAGAAAACTCCGGCGGGAAATAGGTGCCGAACATTTTCGCAAAGCCCTCTGCGGTGCGGTCTGCTTCGTTTCCGTCCGATTGTTCTGCAAAATCAAGCATGGCCGTTTGGTATTCCCCAAGGGAGTATGCCAGATGCCCGAAAACTGCGGTATAGCGTTGGAGCATCATCGCATCGGCAAAGTTCTGGATTTCTTCAAATTGCAAAGAATTGGTTGCGGCTTTTATGGCAAACTCCACATATTTCAGCGCATTGTCCACAGTAAAGACTTTTTCAATCCGTTCTCTGTGCTTTGAGATATTCATATAGGAGAACGGCGGTGTTTGACTGAGAATATCAAGCATCGTCAGAGCAGCTTCCGTTGCAATAGGACAGAGTGCAGAAGCATCCTGTCCGGCGTTTAATATTCCAAGCAGCAGATTGATTTTCTCGCATTGCTCGTTCATCTTTGCGATGGTATCCGCAGGGACATTCAGCGCATCACAGGCAAGAGCGCCGACAGGAAGTGTTTTTCCCTCATATATGACCGTATCCTGCCAAAAATCCAATGTCATCAGTTCTTGGTTCATGCTTGCCCCTCCTGTCCTGTTTTTTCATTTTCTTAATTGTATCATGCTAATGTAAAGAAATCTACATCTATCCATAAGTTGTCCTGTTTTTTGAAACGGGGTTGTCCTCCGATTAGCCTGTTTTTTGAGAAATCCGGCATAACCATAGTAGAAAGAGCGAAACACCTGCCAATCACGGCGGGTGTTTCGTGCTTTCTGAATACTATGAACGGAGGTTTTTCTATGACAATCTATGAAACCATCAAGGCGGCAATCAGCGTAAAGCAAGCCGCCGAACACTACGGGATGAAAGTGAGCCGCAACGGTATGGCTTGCTGCCCGTTTCACAATGACAGGCATCCGAGCTTGAAGCTGAACGAGGACTATTTCTTCTGCTTTGGCTGCGGAGCCAAGGGGGACGCGATTGACTTCGTGGCAAGGTTGTTCAATCTGACGAGCTTGCAAGCGGCGCAAAAGCTGGCTGCGGATTTTGGGCTTGACCCGAAACCGCCCACTGCCGCAGCTATGGTCAAGCCAAAGCGTCCCTATATCCGTCAGTTCCGGGAGAATGAAATGCTGTGTTTCCGGGTGCTGACGGATTATCTGCATCTGCTGGAAGATTGGAAAGTACGATACGCACCCAAGACACCGGAAGATGCTCTGGATGACCGTTTTGTGGAAGCCTGCCAGATGCACTGCTATATCGAATATATGGCAGATGTGCTGACGGTGGGTGATCTGGAAGAACGGGTGGCATTGGTGGACAAGCTGATGCAGGACGACAAAATTGCTTTTCTGCAAGAGTATACCGCACGAAAGAAAAAGGAGGTGGCGCACCGTGGCAAAGAACCGGAAAACGCCTAATATGAATTTGCCTGTCTGGTTTGACGGGCAGAACATCAACGAAGCTCTGTTTTGTGAAGAATTTCTGCATGAGCGCAGAATCATCTTCGCAAACGGAGCTTTTTTCACGCCCGATGGTCGAGTGACGGATGACCTTCCTCTGCGTGGGGAGATTTACGACAAGCTGAAATTTTGTGCCGTGAACAACATCCCACGGAAGATCACCAACATTCTGGAAGTGCTGAAACTGGAAGCGCAGGTGTCTGACTTCCCTCCGGAGCAGGATCGCATCCATGTTGCCAACGGTACGCTGCTCTTGAACGGCACTTTCACCGAAGGCAGACCGGCTATCGTGCGAAGCCGTCTGCCTGTCGGCTATAATCCCGATGCTCCTGCACCGGTGATCTGGCTGAACTTTCTGGATGGACTACTCTATGCAGAGGACATCCCCACCTTGCAGGAGTTCATTGGCTACTGCCTGATTCCCTCCAACAAAGGACAGCGCATGATGGTGATTAAGGGCAACAGCGGTGAGGGCAAATCCCAAATCGGTGCGGTGCTGTCCACCATCTTCGGCACGAATATGAAAGACGGCAGCATCGGGAAGATTTCTGAAAACCGTTTTGCCCGTGCCGATCTGGAACACATCCTGCTGTGCGTGGATGATGATATGCGGATGGAAGCTCTGCGTCAGACCAACTATGTAAAATCCATCGTGACTGCACAGGGCAAAATGGACTTGGAACGCAAGGGCAAACAGAGTTATCAGGGCTGGATGTTTGCCCGGTTGCTGGCATTCAGCAATGGTGATCTGCAAGCCCTATATGATCGCAGCGATGGTTTTTACCGCAGACAGCTTGTGCTGACCACCAAAGAAAAGCCCATAGACAGAGCCGATGATCCTGACCTTGCAGAGAAGATGAAAGCTGAAGCCGAGGGTATCTTCCTGTGGGCATTTGAAGGCTTACAGCGGCTTGTTGCCAACAACTTTAAGTTTACGGAGAGTGACCGTATCCGGGAAAACCGGGAAGCGGTCAAGCGTGACAACAACAATATCTTTGATTTCATGGAGTCGGAGGGATACATCCGATTGAAAGCGGATGCTTCCATCAGCTCTAAGGATTTCTATGAAATCTACCGGATGTGGTGCGAGGAAAATTCCCTTGCTCCGCTGAAAGCCCGTAGCTTCAGCGACGCCATGATTGCCAATGCCAAGAAATTCAATCTGGAGCATTGCAACAACATCACCAACTCTGCCGGACGGCGGGTATGGGGATTTATGGGTGTGGAAGCTGTGGCAAGACCTCATATAAATGGGTTTTACGATGTTTCGCCGTGTACGTACGTACCGGAGGAATGGCGGGATTGATTTTGCCAGTCATGCTCTGTACGTATGTACGCAGCATTTACCCCTGTTTTCTCCCATTATAGGAAACAACGGCTTTCAGAGACAACCTGTTTTCGGGTATTGAAAATCAATGGCAATGGAAACAGCAAAGTTTTTGACCGCAGGACGAAGCTATTTCACGAAATCGTGCTTCTCTGAACCGTGTACCCTGTTCACGGAACAATAGATGTTTTCATTTTTCCAGACCAAATCACACGAAACAGTAAAGCGGGATATGGTCATATATGGACAGGACATCACAAGCAAAATTCTGAACGGATTTCGGAGATTGCAGATTTTTCACTGTTCGGTGCATCCACTCCACCTTGGAGCGCAGAGGTTGCACCGACACATGAACTGAATTATGGAGGATTTTATCAATATGAATATACGCAACGAAATAAAGGCACAGATCATCCGTGCTGGGATGACCATGCAGGAAGTTGTTGACCTGCTCTCGGACGAGTACGGATGGAGCGACAGCGTTTCCAACCTGTCCGCAAAATTACAGCGGGAAAGCATCCGATACAAGGAAGTATTGGAGCTTGCCGATGTGCTGGGATGCGACATTGTATGGCAGCAAAGACGGGAGAAGTGATGCCCCCGGCAACAGCCCCTCGCATCTCCCGTCCCCATAGGCACACCGCAGTGCTGCCTATGGATGGCAGTGAAAGACGCTGCCAACGTCTGCAAGAAACATTCCGCAGAACAGCTTCATGCAGACGGGCTGACCATGGGAAAAGTTGCAGACATTTTGCCTTGGTCAGCAGAGGTCACCGCAGTGACCGCACACCCCCTCGGGAGAGCCCACGGCACTTTGCAGCCAGAATGGATGAAAGTGTTATAGTGGGTTATTACACTTCCGCAGAAGTGCATCCCCGCAGCCCCGCCCGTCTGCTACTCTCGAAAGAAAGGAAAAAACCTATGGCAAGAAACGATGGAATTGACCGTACCTTTGCCCGTAACCAGGACTTGCCCACCCTCGACGATGTGGCGAAAGTTCAGGAGCATAACGAGCGAGAAAAAGACAGCTACTCCAATCAAGATATTGATACCACCCAGACCCACCGCAATGTCCACTTCAAGAAACCTACCGACAGCTATGCCGCCATGTTCGATCAGATGATTGCAGATGGTGTTATCTCCACCCGTGGTCTGAAAGCCGATGCGGTGAAATATGGGGAGCTGCTGTTTGATGTAAACTCTGCCTACTTCCACAACCACGGCGGCTATGAATATGCCAAACAGTTCTATGCCGATGCCTACAAAGCCGCCGTGGAGATTGTGGGCGGCGAGCAGTATATCCTCTCCGCTGTGATGCACGCCGATGAGCGCAACCGGGCAATGTCCGAAGCCCTGGGCGAGGATGTGTATCACTACCACCTCCATGTGGTTTATATCCCGGTGGTGGAAAAGCAAATCCTGTGGTCGAAGCGGTGCAAGGATGAATTCCTCCGGGGAACGGTAAAGGAAACGATCACACAGGTCAGCCGCAGTAAGAAATGGGAATCCAAACCCGTTCTCAATGAAGATGGCAATCCGATGTTGAACGCAAAAGGGAAAAAGATTTTGAAGTCGTCCTACAGTGTGCTGCAGGATGACTTTTTCAATTTCATGCGAAACGCTGGTTATACCGATGTAGAGCGTGGAGAACGTGGCAGCACCGAAGAACATCTGACGGTGACACAGTTCAAGGTACAGGCCGAACAGCAGCGTTTGGAAGCTGTGACCGGACAGGTGACACAGGCCGAGCAGAGCTTAGCGGATGCCAAAGCTGCCACGGAGAAGCAGAAAAAGAAACTGGAAGCTCTGAAAAAGGAAACTCAGGCTGCTAAGTCTGTTGCTATGACTGCACATGAGATTGAGTCGATGGGCAAGAAAAATCCCATTACGGGAAATGTTACCATGACGGCGGATGAGTGCCGCACGCTAAAGGATTATGCGGTCAGCAGCTTTGCGGAAAAGTCTGAGAAGCTGAAATACAAGCAGAAATTCGAGCAGGCAGATAAAAACGCAAAGATATGGAAAGACCGTTTTGAAAAACTGAACAAAGACTATGAGGAGCTGAAACAGAAAGCCCAGCCTTTCCTGGATGCGATTGAGATTGCATCTGAAAAGGTCTGGGCTTTTATCAATGCCATCCTCGCCAGGGGAAAGGAACTGTATGAACACAAACACCCTGCCCGCAATCGTGGACAGGACATGGAAATTTAAGAAAGGAACTATTTGCCTATGAAGGAAACCGTAGATGAAATTAACAAGATGATTATGGAAGATGCCCCGATGGAAGAAATCAACGATGCCATCGGCTATATTGATATTTGCTCCTGCTTCGATCCGATTTTTGAGCCGCCTATTGATTTTCTGGAAGAATGCCGCAAGCGTTGGGAAGCGGCACAGTCCTCTTTCTGCAAAACCATTGAGTGCAAGATCGGAAACACATGGTATGTGATTGAAACGGAGTGTGACGGAAATGAGCCACTTACCGACAAGGTAAAACGGCTCATTTTTTCTGACAAGGGGGTGACTTGTTAATGACTGCGACACAAAAGCATGATATAATTCCAATATACACAACGGTACTGTCGGCTGACCAACCACCGAAGGAGGATATTATGTTGGATCAGCAGAAAATTACCATTCTCTATTGCCGTCTGAGCAACGAGGATGCCCAGGAAGGCGAGAGTAACAGTATCGCAAATCAGAGAGAGTATTTAACCCGATATGCCCGTGACCACGGGTATACAAACCTGAAAATTCTGGTGGATGACGGTTATACGGGGACGAACTTCAATCGTCCCGGTGTGCAGGAAGGCTTTGAGCTTGTCAAGCAGGGGCTTGTGGGCTGCTGGCTGGTCAAAGACCTCAGCCGCTTTGGTCGTGACTATCTGACTGTTGGACAATATACGGATATTATCTTTCCGAGTTATGATGTCCGCTTTATCGCTATAAATGATGGCGTAGACAGCAACCGGGGAGACAGCGAGGGCTTCGCCGCAATCCGTAATCTGTTCAACGAGTGGTATCCCCGTGATACCAGCAAGAAAGTCCGTGTCAGTTTGCGGCAGAGAGGAACCAGTGGGAAGCACATGGGCAAACCGCCCTACGGATACCGCTGTGACCCGGAGGACAAGGATCACTGGATTCTGGATGAAGAAGCGGCTCCGGTAGTCAAGCTCATCTTCGACCTTTGCATTGACGGCAAAGGCCCGGAGCAGATTGCAAGGATTCTGGAAGAAAAGCAGATTCTGACCGCAAAGGCACTCTATGCCAAGCGAAAGAAAAAGCCGATGCCGGAAAGACCGTACCACTGGGGCAACCAGTCCATTGTAGGGATTTTGGAACGGCAGGAGTACACAGGCTGTACCTGCAACTTCAAGACTTATTCCAAGTCCTACAAGCTGAAAAAGCGGATTCCCAATGAGCCGGAGAATATGTTTTATCTGCCGGACACACAGGAAGCGATTGTATCTCAGGCACAGTTTGACAGGGTGCAGGAACTGAGGAAAAACAAACGCCGCCCCGCAAAAGCGGAACGGCAGGGATTGTTCTCCGGGCTTCTGTTTTGTGCCGATTGCGGCGGCAAGCTCCACTTTGCCACAAGCAAAAGCTTTGAGGGCAAGCAGGATCACTACGTCTGCAACAACTACAAGAGCAACCGTGGTACTTGTACTGCCCACTATATCCGGGAAGATGTGCTTCGTGAAATCGTTCTGGAACGCATCCGGGCAGTCAATGAGTATATCCGAAGCGATGTGGACGGTTTTCAGGAGGAATGGCTGCAATGCCGCAGGACTGACCAGGAGCGCAGCATCCGGGATGACAAAAAGAAGCTGGAACAGGCAAAGAAACGCCTTGCCGATCTGGATGTCATCATCTCCCGGCTGTACGAGGACTATGTTCTTGGAAATCTCAATCAGGACAGATACAGAAAGATGTCTGCGGACTATGAAGCCGAACAGGAACGGTTAAAGCTCGAAATTGAAGTTATCGAAGAATGGGTGGAACAGCGGGAAGGAATGAATGACGGTCTGGATGCCTTTATCGCCCTGACACAGAAATATGTGGATGTGGAGGAACTGACACAGACCATCGTGAACGAGTATATCAAGAAGATCGTTGTCTATGCCCCGGACAAGTCCAGCGGCAAGCGCAAGCAGAAAGTGAAGATTTTCTTCAACTTCGTGGACGATGTAGATATTCCCGTTATTTCCGAGCCTATTGTCACACAAACAACCTATGAACGCAGAAAAACGGCGTGACCTTCGGGTCACACCGTTCTCTGCGACAAAATAGTTACTTGTCACTATTAAGCCTCGGTTTTCGGTGCTTTTTTGTTGGAAAAACACACTTTTATGTGTGGGTCAAAATGTGGGTCAACCGCCTGACCCACACCGGCGCTGCCTGCGGTGCTGACCCACACGCGGAAATGCGCAGAAAGGGCGAAAAAGGAGCGGACGGAAAAGCCGTTATTCTGAAAGGCCTTTTCTTTGTTTCGCCGCGTTCTTGTATTTTGCGGCAGGATATGCTACAGTATCTGCCGTTGATTCTTTCTGCCTCTTACGAGGCTGTGCGGGGTATTTATGAAGCTGTTACGATGGTGTAAGGCCAACGCCATGCCGGTGATTGCGGTGCTGGCCGCGGCGGTGACGGCGGTGTTCGTGCCGCCTGACGCGGCCTATCTTGGCTACTACGATGTGAAAACGCTATCCTGCCTGCTGTGCGTGCTGGCGGTGGTGGGTGCGCTGCGCCGCGTGGGACTGTTTCCGCTGCTGGCGCAGAGGCTGGTGCAGGTGTTCTACACCACCCGCGGCGCGGTGACGGCGCTGGTAGGTATCACGCTGGTGGGCTCCATGCTGCTGACCAACGACACAGCACTGCTGACGTTCCTGCCCCTCAGCTGGTTTGTGCTGGAGCGCACCGGCCAGACGAAATGGACGGCGCTGACGTTCATTCTGCAGAATTGCGCCGCCAACCTGGGCGGTATGCTGACGCCCTTCGGCAATCCCCAGAACCTGTATCTGTTCAACCACTACAACATCCCTAACGGGGAATTCCTGTCCATTATGCTGCCGCCGTTCCTGCTGTCCACGGCGCTGATCCTGCTGTGCGGTCTGTTTCTGCCCCGTGAAGGGCTGACTGCCCCCCGGCAGGAGACACTGCCGGACAAGCGTCGTACTGCGGTATACGGCGTACTGTTCTGCGTGGCGGTGGCTATGGTGCTGCGGGGAATCCCCTACTGGCTGGGACTGCTCGTTATCGTGATGGCTCTGCTGGTGCTGGATCGCCGTGCGCTGCTGGGCGTGGACTGGGGACTGCTGGTGACGTTTGCGGCGTTTTTCACCTTTTCGGGCAACATGGCGCGAATTGAGCCGGTGCGTGAGCTGTTCCGGAAGCTGCTCACCCACGGGGCCATGCCGGTGGCGGCACTGACCAGTCAGGTCATCAGCAATGTACCGGCAGCCATCCTGCTGAGCCGGTTCACCGACGACTATCGAGGACTGCTGGTGGGCGTGAATATCGGCGGCGCGGGGACGCTGGTGGCGTCACTGGCCAGCCTGATCACTTTCCGGGAATACACAAAGCACGTCAAGGGGCAGACGGGGCGGTTCATGGTGCTGTTCTCCGCCATCAGCTTCGGTTTTCTAGGCGTCCTGTTGGTAGCCATGACACTCTGGATGCGGTGAAATGAGTAAACTATAGCTCCTGCCCCATGGGCAGGAGCTATAGTTTGTTATTGTGGTGCAGTTTGATCAGCTCCCATCACCTGTGCCATGAAGCTGCCCATGGTCTGTGCGGCTTCGTCCTGCTTTTGACGGGTGGCGTGGGTGTAGGTGCGGAGAGTGAACCCCGCATCGTAGTGCCCCAGCATACTGCTGACAGTTTTCACGTCTCGGAAAAGACGATTTGCTGCGGCAAGGGCAGGTCAAAGCCGTTACGGACTGTACGCGCACGGTCGCCCCTTGGCCTCCGGAGCAGACAAAAGCCGTTATCCGAGTGATAGAGGCTCCGGCAGTCACGCCAACCGCTGAAGTTGCCGCGCCGAAGCCGTAAAAGCGCACAGAGCAGCCTATATTTTTTCCTGTTGAAATATTGTGCATTGCGTAGTATAATAAAGAAAACCAAATAACGGGGCAGCGTGAGCCGGGTTTATCCCGGCGGCGGAATGGGGTGAAAATCCCCGCGAGACGGTCACTGTGATGCCGATTTATTCGGCTAAGTCAGGAACGCAAGGCGCTGCTCCCGGGCCGCTGCCAGTACCGGGGCCAAAGCTGTTATGCGAACGCTTCACCCGGCTGCTTTTTGGCGGCCGGGTGATTTTTTGCTGAGGCAGTACTGCCTCATGCTTTCCATGGAAAGCATGATAGCCATTTCAAGCCGCCGGGGCGGGGGAGGACGGCAGACCCCTCCGTCCCGCTTTCCAAGGAAAAACGGATTCCCACACCAGTGTGCGCACTGGCTCGGAATGACACGGAAAACTTTCAAGTTCTGTCATTGCGAGGGCGCACCGCGCCCGTGGCAATCCGTAATACCCTACTCCCGCGCCCCACCCCGTGTGCAAGCGCCCCCGGGCGTTCACAAACATATTAAACAAATGAAAGGAAAAAAGAGATGAAAAAACGAATCTTATCTCTGCTGCTGGCGCTGGTGCTGGCGGTTTCGCTGCTGCCTGTGAGCGCGGTGGCGGAGACGGATGCGGGCCTGGATCTGTCCAAGTTCACATTCACACTCAGCAGCGACGGCGTCACGGACGAGCGCTACCAGTATAACGCCGTCACCGTGGAGAAAAAGGCCGACGGCACTTACAGCCTCCTGGCCCCCACCTATGCGGTGACGGACTACGGTGCCGCCAGAAAAACCTACCTGACCATCAAGGCCCCGGCGGACCTGGGCAAGGAGTTTACGGTGACTTATTTCACCTACGATAATTTTGGCGAGACTAAGACCGAGAAAACCGCCACCTCTGTCGGCGGCACCGTCACCCTGGAGAAATACTATGCGCCCGGCGCCAACTTGCTGGTGGGTGGTGTTCGCCCGCTGCTGTATTCTGACCTCGTTTTCCAGGCCGAGGGCAGCCAGAGCACCAGTACGGCTTCCTTCTCCCTTTATAATGAGCTGCGTAATATCACGGTGAAATGCACGGATAAGGACATTGTGCTCCCCGCCATCACCAAGACCGGGGACAGCACCTACGCTATGACTATGCTCCGGGGCTATACCTACGACATCACGCCCACCGGCGGCCCTGCCGCCAATGTATTCACCGGCAGCGTGGCCTACATCCGCGAGGGCAGCGGCCCGGAGACGGCGACTAAGCTCACCTATACCCCCGGCCCTGAGAGCGCCAAGGACTTTACCATCCGCATCACCAACCCCCAGGCGGAGTATAACATCGCCGACCGGGAGTACACCCTCCATGTAACCGTGCAGGACCCGGCGGCCAAGCCCGTGTTTGACCACTATGAGGTCACGCTGAACGGGAAGGCCGTGGATGTCACTAAAAAAGCTACTTTCTACACCTTCCCCGCCATGACCCAGTTTGACGACCTGGTGATCAAGGCCGTGATGAAGGACGCCGACGGCAAGTTCACCTACGCCTGGAGCCGGGGCATGGGTGCCGGTAAAAAGGCAATAGACGGCACCGGGGCCGAGATCACGGTGGATACGGCATCGGCCAAGTTGGCAGACTATTGGTTCAATGCCGAGGCCACAAATGGGAATGTCACCGTGGCGCTGCCCCAGCTGCGGGCCACGAAGGTGGCAGTGCTGAAGCTGACCACGCCGGAGATCGTCGGACAGCCTGTGGGCGCTGCCTATGCCCAGGGCCAGACGCCCCAGCCCCTGCGCGTGGTCGTAAAGAGTATCCTGAACGAGGGCTCCCTGCATTTTGACTGGTACCGCTGCGACGACCAGAACAGGACCAACCCCGTCCTGGCGGGTACGGATAACTACCACAAATATACAGAAGATGGCCGCTATGCCATTTATACCCCCGCCACAACGGAGGTGGGCACCAGCTGGTACTACTGCGAAATCTACCAGACCAAGGGCACCGTGGAGAGCACCCGTGTGCTCACGGACTGCGTGAAGGTCGAAGTGACCAAGTCCACCATGGACCTGGAGGGTCAGGGCACGGAGCAATCCCCCTGGCTGCTGAAAAACCAGGACGACCTGAACTACCTCTATAATAAGGTGACGGACGGCTTCGCCTTCGCCGGGATGTACTTCGCCTTTGCCAATGACATCTCCCTCACCGCCGACTGGAAGCCCATCGGCGTCACCAAGGACGGCGGTGTGGACACCAAGAACGGCACCAATATCCTGCCCTTCTCCGGCACCCTGGATGGCCGGAACTACACCGTGCGCATTGCCGAGGGCGGCAAGCCCCTGTTTAACCTGGTCCGGGAGGCCACTATCAAGAATCTGAAGATTTACGGCACAAAAATTGACGGCTACGGCCTCATTGACCGCTATGTGGTGGACTACGGCGACGACGGCAATTATAACACCGGCTGCCCCGCCACCGTGGACATTGACAACTGCCACATCCTCACGGGCACAACCATTAAGAATTCCGGCTTCATTGGCGGCTACGCCTCCGGCGCCAATGTTGTGACCATCAGCAACTGCACCGTGGCCAAGGGCGTCAATATCGGCGTGGGGAATACGGACGGCTTCGTGGGCTCCTTCGCCGGGGAATTTAACGGCGTTATCACCAACTGCACCAGCGCGGCTACTGTGGTGGGCAAAACCTGCGTGGGCGGCCTGGTTGCCAAGAAGGGCCAGTCCATGGGCCCCTGCGCCATTAAAAACTGCACCTTCACCGGCAAGGTGGTGTCCGAGGGCGATGCAGGCGGCATCCTGGGCGCCGGCTATGGGGCCGACAGCGCCCCCAACTCCCCCTGCGTGACCATCGAGGACTGCAAGTGCTCCGGCGACATCACCGGCAAGGGCTGGGTCGGCGGCATCCTGGGCCGCGAGGGCAAGATCGTCCAGTGCTGGGGTAACGGCATCGGCGGCATCAATAATAACTCTTTCACCGGCAAGGTCCACGGCCCCGAGGGCAAGACCGGCGGCATTATTGGCTATATGTACTCCCTGAATAAGTGGAATATGATCTCCAATAACTACTACGCCTCCGGCTGCGGCGCGGAGAAGGGCATCACCGCTGTGAAGTATGTGGACACAAGCTGCGCCACCCACGAGACCGCCAGCGGCGCTATTTACTTCGATACCTCCAAGGCCATCCCTGACATCAAGGGCGTGGAATTCAAGGACTTCAACCGCACCGACGACCCCCTGGGCGCGGACGCGGAGAAGCTCTGCTACACCGATAAGCCCGGCGACGGCACCAACAACGGAGGCACCCCCGCCACCGGCGATACCGGCGTGCTGGTTTGGATCATCGCTCTGCCCGTGACGATTCTCGCCGCCGCCTTCGTCCTCAAGCGTAAGGAGCGGGAGGCGTAAGCCAAAAAGAAAAGACCTAAGCGGCAAAATAAAACAGCACCCCCCGGGGCCTCTTGCATGACAAGAGACCCCGGGGGTTTTTCTTTGCCTATTTTTCCTCTATGGGTGAGGGTATGGAGCAAGGTGGCCGCCTATCCCCACCCTTGCGGAAAAATGCGCTTTGCCTATAGGGCGAATAACGCCTGTTACACGGTAATTATCTTCAGCCACTCAATATATTCCAGCGCCAATTCCGACAGCACTCGAGAGGGGTTACAGATATACCCGATCTCGATTTGCCCCAGATCCGTGATGGGCACACTGACCAAGGAGCGGCGGCGGTCCTCCTGCGTCAGATAGCCGGAGCCGGTCACATAGGCATCGCCCAGTGCCAGCAGTGAATACGCCATCGCCCGGTCGGACACCGAGATGATCTGCTGCTGGGGGTTCCACTGGCGTCTGCTCGTCGTGAATCGGGCCGAGGACGGGTGACACTCCTCATAAGAAATAAACGGGTACTGCTGGATGTCCGCCAGTGTAACGCTTTTGCGCTCGGCTAAGGGATGCGTATTTTGGATGTAAATATGCAGCAGATCATATTTCAGATGCTGAAAAAATATATTCCGCCGATTACATGCCTTGATGATGGCGCTGCGGCTGTCGCTGGTGAAAAACAGCACGCCGATGTCGGAGCGATTGGTTTCCACATCCTGCAGCACCTGATCCATGTTGCCCTCAAAATAGCCCAGATGATATTTCTGATTCTTAGGCTGGCATACAATATACTCAAAGGCATCGATACCGGAGACATGGTGCAGGGAGGATACGCAAAAATACTCGCATTCCCCCTTGTGGTTTTTATACTTGTCATCCAAATCCTGGTAGATATTTGTCAGCAGCTGTGTATCCTTCAGGAAGGCCTCTCCCTGGCGCGTCAGCGATATGCCCTTACTGGTTCGCTCAAAAAGAACCATGCCATATTCCCGCTCCAAATTTCGGATCGACTCGGATAGACTGGATTGGGAGATGAACAGCGACTCTGCTGCCTTGCCGATAGAGCCTGCCTTGCTGACGGCCCGGACATATAGTATTTGCTTCAATGTCATCGTTTTCACCTCATACTTGCGCTGCTGCCGTAGATGGAGACCTCACGCCACTGTTTGTCCCAACCGACACCGCTGGAATAGTAATTGCGGGACATTTTTCTGATTTTAGCATCATTCTTGTTAAAAAGCAACCTCCAACATTCTAAATTAACCTCCCCAAAACCCTGTTTTTACCTGAAAGCCATCGGTCTTACCGATGGCTTTGCATCGCTTATTTGTTCTTCAAATTCTACGGGTGCAGGCGTATAATGAGTTCACGCAAAATACCACCCATGGAAAAGAGCCGGACTGCTTGTCCGTATCAACCCATGGAGGGAGCGACCCTGAAAGGAGGAGCCTATGATAGCCGAACACGCGCAAACCGCCCCCGAGGCCCCCATTGTTTTACAGTGTGTTGACCTGTGCAAGTGCTATAACGGTGTCGTACAGGCCAGTGATCACATTAATTTCACCTTGCGCCGCGGCGAGGTACACGCCTTTCTAGGGGAAAACGGTGCAGGAAAGAGCACACTGATGAAAATGCTCTACGGCATCGAGCAGCCCGATGAGGGGCAGCTGTTCCTTTCCGGCGAGCCTGTGGTGCTGAAGAGCCCTGCGGACGCCATTGCCCACGGCATCGGTATGGTACACCAGGAGCTGATGCTGATTCCGCACCTGACGGTGGCGGAAAACATCACCCTGGGGCAGGAGGTCAGGACCAGATGCGGACGGCTGAAAAAGCAGGAAGCGTCACGCAGTATCCGGGAGCTGGCCGCCTCCTATGGCTTAGACATAGACCCTGATGCGCTGGTGGACAAGCTGACCATCGGGCAGCGCCAGCGAGTGGAGATCGTCAAGCTGCTGTATCGCAAGGCGGACATTTTGATTTTCGACGAGCCTACCGCCCTGCTGACGCCTCAGGAGTCCGACGCGCTGTTTGATGTGCTGCGCCGTCTGCGGGAGCTGGGCAAGTCCACGATTTTCATTACGCATAAGCTGCGGGAGGTCTATCAAATTGCAGACCGCATGACCGTGATTCGGCAGGGCCGGATCATCGGCACCACCACCCCTCAGGAAACCGGCATGGAAAAGCTGACGCAGATGATGGTGGGCAAAACGGTTCCCACCGGGCGCCGCCGGCCCCATCCCATTGGGGCGGAAGAGGTGCTGCAGGTAAAGGACCTCAGCGTGCAGAGCCGTGGCGGCGCCGCTGTGCAAAATGTCACCTTTTCCATTCGCTGCGGCGAGGTGCTGGGCGTAGCGGGCATCGAGGGCAACGGGCAGACGCCCCTGGCGCAAGCCCTTCTGGGCCTTTGCCGCCCCTCTTCCGGCAGCATTCTCCTGGACGGACGGGAGATCACCGGCCGCACGACCAAGCAGATTCGGGATGCCGGCGTGGGCAGCATTCCCGATGACCGGCAAGGCATGGGCCTCATCCTCAGTATGCGGCTCTTTGAAAATATGCTGCTGAATGCCTACGACGAAAAGCCCTATGCCAAAAGCCCGCTGCTGGAGGACTGGGCGGCCGCCCGCCGTGATGCGCAGGCTAAGATCGCCGATTACAGCATTGCGGCCACCAATGAGTCGGTTGTGGTCGGCACCCTCTCCGGCGGCAATCAGCAAAAAATCGTCGTCGCCCGGGAGCTTGACCGGGGCTGCCGGATGCTCATTGCCGCGCAGCCTACCCGGGGCGTTGACATCGCCTCGGCGGATTACATCCAAGGCCGTATTTTGGCAGCGGCGGAACAGGGCTGCGCCGTGCTGCTCATTTCCAGCGATCTGGACGAGCTGATCAAGGTTTCGGACCGGATCATGGTGCTGTTCCGCGGGCAGATCATGGGATTTGTGGATGCAGACAACGCCACCCGTGAGGCCTTAGGACGCATGATGCTGGGCGAAGCCCACTGACCTTCCCTTATTGATCCTGCTGCCGATTAAACGGCAGCTTAGAATGAACCGTGCAAAAGGAGGAACTAAGATGAAGTTTACAAATGTGAAAAAGTGGCTGGCCATGCTGCTGGCGGTCTGCTCAATGCTGTCCCTGGTGGCCTGCGGAAAGTCCGACAAGGATTCGGCAGGTGACGATTCCGAGAAAGGCACCAAGGTCGCCGTTGTGTTCTCTTCCAGCGGACTGGGAGACAAGTCCTTTAACGACGCGCTGTATAACGGCATGAAGGAGGCGGAGAGCACCATGGGCATCCAGTGGGTATATTCCGAGCCCAAGGATGACGCCGAGTACGAGGGCCTGATATCCGGCTATGCCGACAGCGGAGACTGCGACCTTATCATCTGCCTGGGCGGCAGCCAGAGCTCCAGCCTGGAAAATGTGGCCCCCAACTATCCGCAGCAGAAGTTTGTGATCCTGGACGCTGTGGTGGAGGGTGACAACATCCGCAGCTACACATGGCGCGATCAGGAGCTGGGCTTTTTGGCCGGCTTCCTGGGTGCCAGCCTGTCCGACACCAATACGCTGGGCTTTATTGGCGCCCACGACATCCCCCTGTGCAATCTGGGCGCTGCCGGTATGATTGCCGGAGCCCACTATGCTAACCCTGACTGCCAGGTGCTGGTGGACTATGCCAACGGCTGGGCAGAGGTCAACGGCTGCTATGAGCTGGCCACATCCATGCATGAGCAGGGTGCCAGCCTGCTGTACCACACCGCCAGCGCCGGCGGCCTGGGTATCCTCAATGCCGGCAAGGAGAAGAACTTCCTGACCATCTTCTTTGACGGCAACCTGAATGCGGACGCCCCCCAGACCAACATTGCCAGCGCCATCCGGGACTTCCCCGCTTGCGCCCAGGAAGCAATTCAGGATGTCATTGACGGCAAGTTCACCGCCGACGCCATCGAAAAGGGCCTGGCAGAGAACAGCCTGTACCTGGATTTTGACGGCTCTGCCTATCAGATCCCCGCTGATGTGATGGAGAAGTACAATGCGGCGGTGGCTGCCATCAAGGACGGCACCATCGTGGTCCCCAGCACCATTGAAGAAGCAAAGGTGTGGAAGGCGGCGTAAATCGCCGAGTACACAACACGGGGCTGAAGGCCTGCCTGGCCTTCGGCCCCGAGCCTTATCGGCAGAGATAGATCATCTGCGCAAGGAGGGACACTGTGAAAAAAACAAGGATTCGATTGTCGCTGTTTTCGTTGGTTCTGGCGCTGGTGCTGTTCGGGCTGACCATACGGCTTACCGGGCGGGATCCTCTGGCCGTATATTGGAGCATACTCACCGGCTCCTTCGGCAGCACCAAGAGCTTTCTGAATGTGCTGGCATATATGCTGCCGCTGATCATGACCGGCCTCGGCGCGGCGGTGGCCTTCCAGAGCGGTGTTTTCAACATCGGCGGTGAGGGACAGGTGCTGGTGGGCGGTCTGGCCTCCGTTATTGTGGGCCTGACGGTGCCGCTGCCGGCGCCGTGGGGCTGGCTGCTGGCGCTGCTGGCGGGCTTTGCAGCCGGCGCTCTGTGGGCACTCCTGCCCACCCTGTTTGCCGGGCGAAACCTGACCTCACTGTCCGTGGCCACCATTATGATGAACTCCATCGCCGCCCTGCTGACGGAGTATATCGTCAAAAGCTATTTTCAGCGTCCCGGTGCCAGCAACACGGAGACCGTGGTTGTTAACGAGGGCAGCATTTTGCCGCGCATTTTCCCCAGCACGCAGTTTAACTACGGCGTTCTTGTGGCGCTTTTTTGCGTAGTGGTCGTGACCTGGATGCTGTATAAGACCCCCTTTGGCTTTTCCCTGCGGGCCATGGGCAGCAACCCCCGTGCCATGCAGCAGGCCGGACTGCCGATCTATGGCCGGACGATCGCCGCCATGTGCATCAGCGGAGGTCTGTTTGCTCTGGGCGGGTCCATCCAGTGCCTGGCGGTATATAAGCGCTTTGTCATGGGCTTCTCCCCCGGGTACGGCTGGGACGGCATTACCGTGGCCACCCTCGCCATGAATTCGCCTGTGGGTGTGCTGCTGAGCGCCTTCCTGTTCGGAATGCTGCGCTCCGCCTCCATCAGCATGAGCCTGACCAGCCAGGTGACAACGGAGATGATCTCCGTGCTCCAGGGCTTTATCGTTATGCTGGTGGCCTCTCCGGATGTATGGAATGTGCTGGGCCACCTGTGGCAGCGGCTCAAGAGCTGTGTCGGCCGGGGCCGGAAACAGGAAGGAGCTGCTGAATAATGGATTTTTGGATCTCATTTGCCAACTTTTTTGCCTCTGCCATCCGGCTGACCGCACCCATTGCACTGGGCACCCTGGCCTGCACCATCAGCGAGCGGGCCGGCGTCATCAACATCGGCATTGAGGGCTCCATGCTCTTCAGCGGCTTTCTCGCCGCCGTGGGCGCCTACTATACGGGCAGCCCCTGGGTAGGGCTGCTGTGCGGCTGCGCCGCCGGTGCATTTCTGGCGCTGATCCTGGGGGTGCTGGCCATTTACTGCAACGGCCAGCAGATCGTGATCGGCATCGGCCTCAACCTCTTCGGCCCGGGCTTTGCCTATATGCTGATGCGCGCCCTGTGGGACACCACCGGCATCTCCCCGTGGGTGGAGGGCTTTCAGGCTATGAATATCCCTCTGCTCTCCCGCGTCCCCATAGCGGGCACCATGCTCAGCGGCTACCCGGCCTGCATCTATCTGGGGCTGCTGGCGGTGGCGGTTATGCAGTACCTGCTGCATCGAACCGCCTGGGGCCTGCGGATTCGTGCCGTGGGCGAAAACCCCGCCGCCGTGGCCACCCTGGGCATCAATGTCTACCGCCTGCGAATGCGTGCGGTGCTTCTGGGAGGCGTTTTTGCCGGCATGGGAGGCGCTGTCATGTGCCTCAGCTCCGCCAATGTGTTTGTCAATGATATGTCCGCCGGGTCCGGCTTTATGGCCTTTGCCGCCAACCAGTTCGGTCAGTGGTCTCCCGTCGGCGGCTATCTTGCCACGCTGCTGTTTGGCGTGATGCAGGCGCTGCGGATGCGCCTGCAGAGCTTCGGCATCGCCACGCAGCTGACCCAGATGCTGCCCTATCTGGCCGCGCTGATCGGCATCAAGCTCACCGGTATGCGGATGCGGGCGCCGGCGGCCAATGGCACCCCCTATCCCCATCCGCTCTCCGCTCCCTGTCTGCGCCGGAAAAGCGCCGGGGAATCACAGTCGAAAGGATCGAAGGCATGAATATTACATTTCACGAATGCAGATATATCCTGCACCTGAAGGATTACGACAGCGGTGTCTTTTTCTACCGCGAGGTACTGGGCCTGCAGCCCAACTATAACTGGTCCATCGTCCCCGACCAGAAGGGCTACCGCTTCTACATGGGCAGCGGACGGCTGGAAATCACCCAGATCCCCTTTACCCCCCGGCAGGGACACAGCGAGTTTTTGGCCCAGTGCTCCGACCTGCCTCTGTGCATGGAGCGGATTTTGGAGGAAATGCCCCACATCGAGATCCTCTCTCAGGATGCCCGGCAGGTAGCCCTCCGGGACACCGAAGGCAATCTGGTGCATCTGCTGCAGGACGACAGCCTCTGCAGCGGCGGCAATGTGGATAAAACGGATATGTTTACCGGCATCTTTACCGGCGTGCTTTATGAGGATGATTTGGCGGCGGCGCAGAGCTTCTACTGCGACCGGCTGGGGCTTCCGCTGCTGGAGCGGCAGGCGGATGCGCTGCTGCTTCAGGCCGGCGATGCACAGCTGCTGCTGCGCAGGCGTCCGGCAGGCTGCACCCTGGGCCCGTCCATGATCGGCCTGGAGGCCAGCAGCGTCAACAAGCTGTATGACCGCTTCAGCCAAAGCCCGGACTATAAGGAGGCCGGGGTGCTGCGTGACACGGACTTTGATGCGCGGCGGCTGTTCCAGATGTACGACCCCAGCGGCAATGTGGTGGAGATCTACGCCTACCTGCGCAATGTGCGAGAGGAAATTTTGATGCACTGATTATAGAAAGGGAAAAATATGTGGCGCAAAGAATACAGGATCGTTTATTATTCCTGGGAGTTTGACACCCTGCAGTCCTTTTATCGGGATCTGCTGCGTCTGCCCCAGATGTATGGCTGGTACACCAGCCCGGTGGATCGCGGCTGCAAGTTCAAGATCGGAGACAACCGCCTGGAATTGATCTGCCGCCATCCCACCCTGCCCCAGGGCCCTGCGGGAATGCGGTTAGAGGCAAAGGACATTGAGCTGTGCTACGCCAACCTGAAAAAGGAGCCTCGGGTCACCGTTATCCGCCCCCTGCAGGCTCACCCGTGGGGCGAATACAGCTTCTGCATCAAGGACCCCGTGGGCAACTGGGTGGAGGTCTACCAGCGCTCCGAGCAGTATCGGCCTATGGGGGCCGATGACGGCGGCTGCTACTTTACCGACGAGTATACCGCCATTCTTTTTGCGGAAGATCTGGAGAAGATCACCGCCTTTTACCGGGATTCCATGCAGATGCCCGTGGTCACCTCCTGGGATCGGGGTCCCGAGGATCGGGGCTGCCGCCTCCGCTCTGCCGGCGGCTTTACGGACATTCGGCAAAAGACGGAGAATACGCCCCAGGGCCCTGCGCTGACCACCATTGAGGCCGAGGATGTCAACGCCTGCTTTGCGTGGCTGGAGAGCCGCGACGATGTGGAGGTGCTGCTGGGGCTTACCGACACCTGGTACGGCGACCGGATTTTCCAGATCTGCGATGAGGAAAAGAATGTGGTGGAGGTGCTGGCCTATCGCCGCAATATGAAAAATCGGGACACGCTGCCGCAAGAGGATCCGTCATGAGGGAAAGGATACTGATTCGAAACGCGGATGCTGTGGTGACCTGCGATCCGGCGGATCGGGTGCTCTATAACAGCGACATTCTCATCTGCGGCGGCCGCATTGAAGCGGTGGGGAGCAACCTTGCCGCCGGTGACGCCCGGATCATTGATGCCGCAGGCAAGTATGTTTATCCCGGCCTTGTTAATACACACCACCATTTTTTTCAGGCCTTTGTGCGCAACCTCATGACGATTGACCGCCCGGGGCTGACGCTGATGCAGTGGCTGGATGACATCTATAAGGTTTTCGTCCGTATCGACGGGGATGTAATTTTCTATGCCAGCGCCGCCTGTATGGCAGACCTTATTAAGCACGGCTGCACCTGCTCGGTAGACCACCAGTACTGCTACACACCGGCCACCGGCAAGCAGGGGGTGGACCGGCAGATGGAGGCCGCCCGTCTGATGGGCTTTCGGTTTGTAGCCGCCCGCGGCACCAACACCCTGCCCCGCTGGAAGGGCAGCACCATTCCCGATGAGATGTGCGAGACAACAGCGGAGTACCTGGACGACTGTCAGCGTCTGCTGGCGCTCTATCACGACCCGGAGCCTTTCTCCATGCGGCAAATCGTGTTGGCACCCTGCCAGCCCATCAACTGTACCGAGGACACCTTCCTGGAGACCATACGCCTGGCCCGCAGCGCCGGCGTCCATATGCACACCCATTTGTGCGAGGGGGAAAACAGCAGCATGGTGCGCCGCTTCGGCGTCCGCTCCCTGGAATGGTGCCGCCGCATCGGCTTTGTCGGCAGTGACATTTGGCTGGCCCATGGCCGGGAAACGCTGCCGGAGGAATATGCTCTGCTGGCGGAAAACCACATGGGCATTTCCCACTGCCCGGCGCCCACCATGCTGGGCGGCAGCGAGATTTTGGACATCCCCGGTATGCGCAAGGCCGGCATACCCATAAGCCTCGGCGTGGACGGCTGCGCCACCAACGACGGCTCCAATATGCTGGATACCCTGCGCCTGGCATACCTGATGCAGACCTTCCTCAGCAAAAAGCGGGGCGGTTGTCCCTCCCCCTATGAGATGCTGAAGCTGGCCACTGTGGGGGGCGCTGACATGATCGGGCGTCCGGAGCTGGGGCAGCTTGCCGCCGGGAAGGCGGCAGACCTCTTCATGGTCGATGCCCGGCGCCTGGAGTACGCCGGTGCTCTCCATGACCCCGCATCCATGCTTGCCAAGCTGGGCGTCACCGGCCCCGTCTGGCTGACCATGATCAATGGCCGTGTTGTTTATCGGGACGATCATTTGACCGGCGTAGACGAGGCGAAGCTGCTGCAAGAGGGCGAGCGGGTCTGCACCCGTGTGCTGCGGGATACCTGCGAGGCCTTTGCGCCCTATCGCCGCAATCCGCAATAGGAGGAAAGAAAAATGTCATATCTGGACTTTCAGCTGCTTCTCTATGTGCCGTCGGAGCAGTATGAGCCTTGCCGTACCTTTTACGAGCAGGTATTTGCGACACAACCGTTCTATGGCTGGGACGAGGGGCCGGAGGACCGGGGCGTTAAGTACGATCTCGCCGGCACAAAGCTGGTGCTGCTGACCCAGGAAAATCCGTTCCCCACCTCCGGCGCCGTACATTTCCAGCTGCAGGTGCCGACTCTGGAGGACATCTATCCCCGGGCGCAGGCAGCCGGGGCCGTCACCCAGGAGCCTTTCTTCCGTCCCTACGGCTGGCATATGTTCCGCATGGCGGACCCGGCGGGAAATCACATCAATATTTATACCGTGCCAACCGCCGCCGAATAAAGCGCACCGAAACCGTAAAAAGCTAAGGGAGGCAGCTTACGAAACAGAACCGTTTCGAAAGCTGCCTCCCTTTTTTCGTTTTTAATTGCCAAGGCTCACGGCATCACCCGGCGGGCTACGCGGATAAAATCCTCCTTGCCGAAAATCACCGGCACCGGGTACACGGGGTTGGCCTCCGCCTCGGCCCAGGCGGCCATTTGGGGTAGGTCCTCCGGCCGAATACAGGGAAAGCGTTCGGGGATGTCCAGCGCCCGGTTCATGCGGTAAATGGCGTCAATAAATGCCCGGGCCTTCTCCGCCCGGCTCCCTGCCGGGCACAGACCCAGCACATCCGCCAGCTCCGCCAGACGCTTGCAGGCCGCCGGGCCGTATGCCTCCAGCATCACCGGCAGCAGTACGGCGTTGGCCCTGCCATGGGGCACATCGTACAGCCCGCCCAGGGTGTGAGCCAGGGCGTGTACATTGCCCACGCTGGCCCGGGTGAAGGCAAAGCCCGCCCGGTAGGAGGCCGTCAGCAGCTCCTGTCGGGCCCGAAGATCGGTTCCGTCGGCACAGGCGATTGGGAGATATTGAAAAATGGCCTCCACCGCCTGCCGGGCAAGGCTTCGGGTCTCCCGGGTGTTATAAAAGCGGCCGATGTAGGCCTCTACCGCGTGGGTCAGGGCGTCCAGGCCGGTCTCCGCCGTGACGCCGGCCGGCAGAGACACCGTCAGCGTCGGGTCCAAAATGGCCCACCGTGGAATGAGGCAGAGGTCATTAACGGCGTATTTATGGTGGTTCTCGTCCGTAACCACGGCGGCGATGGTGGTCTCCGACCCGGTCCCGGCTGTGGTGGGTACCGCCGCAAAGGGGACGATTTTTCTGCGGACCTTCAAAAGCCCCTTCAGCTGCCCCACAGAGCGGTTGGGCCGGGCCAGCCGGGCCGCTGCGGCCTTGGCAGCGTCCATGGGACTGCCCCCGCCGATGGCCACCATGCTGTCGCATCCCTCCGCCCGGAATTGGGCCACGATCTGCTCCACCGTCTCAATTTTTGGGTTGGCCGTGACGCCGTGGAAGCCGCTCCAGGCCGGGAGCTTTTCCGCCATGGCAGTAAATTCCGGTGCGGCGCATTGGCGGCGGCTGGCCACGATCATAGGCTTTTTGCACCCGGCGTCCGCCAGCAGCTCCGGCAGAGTTTGCAGGCTCCCGGCTCCGGTGATGCATTCCGGCCTGCGCCAGGGCAGTACCCGGGCCCCCAGGCCGAAGCAGGCCTGAAACACCCGACAGTATATTTTTTTAAGCAGCATAATGCGCACATCCTTTCCATGGGCTATTATGCCGCATTTTAGGCGGGATTGCAAGACGGAATGGGGAGATGGATATTGCAGCGGCGGAACGCTCCCGCCCCACCGTCCGGATTTGTACCGTGCCGGAGAGGTGATCCCTCCAACAAAAAAACCGGAGCTCTCGCCCCGGTTTTGAAATTTTTATCCTGTCAGTTGGTCTCAATAAGTCCATATCCGCCGTTGTTGCGGCGGTATACCACGCTCACCGTCTCCGTCTCCACATCCCGGAAAACATAGAAGCTGTGGTCCAGCAGGTTCATCTGCAAGATGGCCTCCTCGGTGCTCATGGGCTTCACGGTGAAGCGCTTGGTGCGCACCAGATCGTAGGCAGGCTCCTCCGCCACATCGAACTCCGCCGGCACCTCCGGCACCAGGGCCTCGGCCCGCAGATTCTTGGCTAGCCGTGTCTTATTTTTGCGGATACGGCGGTCGATGAAATTCACGGCCTCATCAATAGCGCTGCGCATATCGCCGTCGCGATCCTCCTCCTGGGCACGGAACAGTGTGCCGTTCTGGCTGCGAATGGTCAGCTCCACCACGCAGCGGTTTTTCTTCTCTACGGCGAAGGTCACAAATGCCTCGGCTTCCTCCGGGAAGTACCGATCCAGCTTGCTGATCTTCTTCTCGGCGTAGTCTTTCACGGAATCATTCAGGGGCACTTTCTTGCAGGTAAATGTGAACTTCATAGTTTTGGCTCCTTTCGCTTGTGTCTGTACCAAAAGGGTCGGGGAGGAGTTTCCCTTCATCCTTTTTTTCATTATACCACATCACTATGAATCTGAAAAGGCATATATTTATTTTTGTGAAAAGTTAACAAAATTGTAATGATTCGTCTGTATCCGACCAAAGCCGACTTCCCTCGACAAAACCTCCTATTTACAAATTCCGTCCCGAGGGCTATCATAAGTTTCGGAAGCTTTCCAATATCCCACCCGCTTGGGCCGCTCTGTCTTTGATGGAGTGGCTCCTTTTTTTCTTGCCATTTTGCCGCGGGATTGCTATACTGGGAGTACCATCGGTTGACAAGCGTGTTTGCCCTTGTCAACCGATGGTAAGTAAGAGAGGAGGTTTCCTATGAGCCATTTATCCCTTTTGGAAAACAACTATCGCCGCAAGCACTTAGCTTGCGTGCGTCATATTACCCTGGACCCCACGGGCCCCGGCGTGGTGCGCATCCATATGATCCCGCCCCACTCCCAGTCCCCGGAGGACCCGTTTTTGCTGCTGCTCAACGGCGCGCAGCTTGTACCGCTGAACTTCTCCTGGGCGGTGCTGCTGTCCGAGTTCATGTACTGCATGGAGCCCTATGCCGGCCTGGAGATCAGCGCCGATGACTGGGAGTCCATGCTGGAGCAGGCTGTCCGGGCGGTGAAGAAGAAGGTCTATCCCTTTGTGAAGGCGTCCCTCCTCCGGGAGGACATGGGCACGCTCCTGCGCTCTCTGGTGGCCATTGCCCGGGGTCAGGAGCCGGAGGTGGAGGTAGCCCCCCTGTCTCTGGGCGAGTACGCGGATAAGATGTCCGCCCCGCATCGCATGGACCTGATGGTCAGCGCCATGACCCGGGACGGCCTGTGGCACTGCAACCAAAAGTGCCTGCACTGCTATGCCGCCGGGCAGCCCATGGGCGAGGTAAAGGAGCTGGACACTGCCCAGTGGAAGGAAATTTTGAAGCGCCTTCAGGCCGCCAATATCCCCCAGGTGACCTTCACCGGCGGGGAGCCCACGCTGCGGGAGGACCTGGTGGAGCTGGTGGATGCCGCCCAGTGGTTCGTCACCCGGCTGAACACCAATGGCCGCCGCCTGACCCCGGAGCTGTGCAAGGCTCTGTACGAGGCCAGTCTCGACAGCGTCCAGGTGACCCTTTACAGCGACAAGGCCGCCGTGCATAACACCCTGGTGGGAGCCCAGGGCTTCGGCGACACCGTTGCGGGCATTAAAAATGCCGTGGCTGCCGGGCTCATCGTGTCCATCAATACCCCTCTGTGCAGCCTGAATCGTGACCTTGCCGATACCCTCCGCTTTGCCGCCTCCCTGGGCGTGCGGTACGCCACCTGCTCGGGCCTCATTCCCTCCGGCGCCGCCACCACCGGCGACAGCCTGGCCACCCGCCTTTCCGAGAGCGAACTGGAGGATATTCTCCGCGCCGCCGTGGACACCGCCCAGAGCCTGAACATGGAGCTGGACTTCACCAGTCCCGGCTGGCTCCCGGAGGAGAAGCTCCGTGCCCTGGGCCTGCAGCTGATCCCCTCCTGCGGGGCGTGCCTGAGCAACATGGCCATCACCCCCGACGGCACCGTGGTTCCCTGTCAGAGCTGGCTGGAGGGCGTGTCCCTGGGCAATATGCTTACAGACCCCTGGGAAAAGATCTGGACGAGCTCCCAGTGCGCCGCCATCCGTGCCGAAAGTGCTAAAATGGAGCATCTCTGCCAGCTCCAAACCGGCAACCGAAAGGAGGCAGCCCAATGAAAAAGAAGCTTTTATCCCTCCTTATGGGCCTGCTCCTGGTGACGGCCCTGCTCCCTGCCGCCGTGCAGACGGCCTGGGCCAGCGACTATGACTATATCCATAGCTACCAGGTGGATGTCACTCCCAACACCAATGACGGCAGCCTCTCTATCCTGGTCAGCTTTCAGTGGCAGGCCCTGGAGGACCTGCCCGCCACCAACAGCCAGCAGGGCGGCGTGAAGATCGGCATTCCCAATGGCTCCATTCGGGAGCTTACCGCCCTCAGCGGTGACATTGCCGACATTCAGAATGACAACAGCTATGTTTATATCGACTTCACCCACGATTTCCGGGCGGGCGAGGTTTTCAGCTTCTCCTATTCCTGGGTGCAGGAGTATATGTATACCCTGGACGGCAGCACCGTCCGCTATGAGTATACCCCCGGTTGGTTCGACGGCATCCGGGTGGGCTCCATGACCCTCACCTGGCATGACCCGGCGGGTGTCACCGGCACCGCCTCCGACGGCGATACCTACGGCAGCGACCATGTCCTCACCGCCACCGACATGGGCCACGGGGAAAAGCTGCCCCTGGCCGTTACCTACGAGAATTGGCCCACGGCCCTGGACAGCCAGTATAGCAAGGACAATCTCCCCGGCGGCTATGATAATTCCTATTATGACGATGACAGCTCCCGCAGCAGCACTATCGCCACCATTTTCGGCTTCATCATTATGATCGCCGTCCTATGCTTCATCGTGTCCATACTCACCTCCGTAGGCCGTTATGTGGGCGGCTTCGGCACCCGGTATGTGTTCGTCAATGGCCTGTGGTATCCTCGGGGCCCCGGCGGCAAGCCCCGGCCCGGCAGCGTGGGTACCAAAACCCGGCCCCGCCCGCCCCAGAGCAGCGGCAGGAAGGGCGGCTTCGGCGGCGGCAGCCGCGGTGGCGGCTTTGGCGGCGGCGGCTTCAGCGGCGGCAGCCACTGTGCCTGCGCCAGCAGCTGCGCCTGTGCCTGTGCCTGCGCCTGCGCCGGCGGTGGCCGTGCCGGCTGCAGCGCCAAAAATCTCTACGGCGCTATACATCTGGATAAGGATTCCAGCGAAAAGCTGGGCTAAGACCGCAAAAAGCACCCCCACGGGGGTGCTTTTTGCGGGGACTGTCGAAAAACCCGCTGGGTTTTCCGACAAAAGGCTGAACCTCCCATCTACTAAATGGATGGGAGGTTTCTTATTCACCTCACGCGAGCGCGCACTGCCGCTTCAAAAACGACAGGAAATACCGGGCTGCCGTGTTGGCTGCCGGGGGGGATTTTACCGCCGCGCCCAGCCGCCGGGATATGGGCTGCGCCAGGGGGATCACCCGCACCTGTCCCTCATATCCCGCCAGGGAAAAGGCCGACAGCACCGATACGCCCAGGCCCCCTGCCACCATGGACAGGATGGCCGCGTCGTCCGAGGCCGTTACCTCCACCCGGGCCGCGTCCTGGGGCAGCATCCGCTCAATGTATTGCTCCGGGCAGGAGAGAAAGGGCTCCTGCAGCAGCCGCTCCAGGGGTATGGTATCTTCCTTCCAGGAAAAGTCCGGCGGTACCACGGCCACCAGGGGCGCATCCGTCAGGGGCGTCCAGTAAAAGCCCTTGCCGCAGGCCTCGTCCACCAGGGCCAGCTGGATGTTTTCCTCCTCCAGCTCTGCGGCCAGCTCGTAGCCCCGCACCAGCACATCCACCCGGATCTCCGGGTGGATTTTTCGGAATTTTCGCAGCAGCTCCGGCAGCCTTGCCCGGGCGATGCTGGCAAAGCAGCCAATGCGCAGGGTGTTCTCGTGGAGCTTGCCCCGGGCCGCCGCCTCCCGCCGCAGGGCATCCCCCGCGTCGATCACCGCCTGCATATAGGGCAGGAGCTGCTCTCCCTCCTCCGATAGCCGCACGCCGTGACTGCTGCGCACCAGCAGCGTGCAGCCCAGCTCGGCCTCCAACCGGTTCACCATGTGCGTCATGGCCGACTGGGTGTAGCCCAGCTGTGCCGTAGCCTTGCCAAAACTGCCGCACTGCACGGCTGTCAGCAGCGCGCGCAGTTTTTTGTCGTTCATAATTGCCTCTCTTTCCCATCGGCGAAGCCTAAAATACTCAGTGTATATTTTTCACAAAAAGCTACAAATTATTTTTCAATATATCACAATTTCATGACCTTTTCAATCCTGCATCTGTTAATATTCTACCAATTTTTCCTTTTGGCTCATAAAGCAATTTATCCGCGTTCGATATTTGTCATGACTCAATAGAAAACATTCATTTCCATTGTCATGAAAAAAATGATACCCTTAATTTAAGCCTTGCATGACCAAGGTGGAAAGGGATAAGGATTTGAGGATAATAGAGGAGTATTGTATGAACGAAGAGAAGAAAAGCAATTTCTTCCGCGATGTGATCGTGGTAGGCTTCGCGCTGTTTTCCATGTTTTTCGGCGCGGGCAATGTGATTTTTCCGCCCTATTTGGGCATGGAGTCCGGCCAGCAGTGGTTGGCGGGCTTTTCCGCTTACTATATCGCCGACATCGGCCTGGCCCTGCTGGGTATGTTTGCCCTGTTGCGGGTGGGCAGCAGCGAGGCGGTGCTGCACCGGGTAGGCCGCGTCCCTGCCGAGATTCTCATGTGTGCCATCATTCTGTGCATCGGACCCATGGTGGCCATTCCCCGCACCTCCGCCAGCACCTTTGAAATGGCCATTGCCCCCAATCTGCCCGGCGTTTCCCCGGTGCTGTTCTCCATTTTGTTTTTTGCCGTCATTTTGGCCCTGTGTATCAAGGAGTCCGCTGTGGTGGACATCGTGGGCAAGATCCTCACGCCTCTGCTGCTGGTGGGCCTGTTTGTCATCATTCTCAAGGGTATCTTCAGCCCCCTGGGCGATATCCTCACCGCCCCCAAGATTGCCAATGTCACCGTCACCGGCATCAAGTCCGGCTATCAGACCATGGACGCGCTGGCGGCCCTGCCCTTTGGCATCATCGTGCTGCAGAGTGTCACCGATAAGGGCTATACCGGCGGCAAGTCCAAGCTGCGCCTGGTAGGCGGCGGCGCCGTGCTGGCAGGCGTGCTGCTGCTGGCCGTGTATATGGGCCTTGCCTATTTGGGCGCCACTGTTTCCGGCCAGTATACCAGTGCCGTGGGCCGTGCCGAGCTGATTATGGCCATTGTTGGGGCGCTTTTGGGCAAGGGCGGCATGATTATCTTCGGCGCAGTTGTGGGCCTGGCCTGCGTCACCACCGCCATCGCCCTCACCAGCTCTGCCGCCGCTTATTTCTCCGAGCTGTGCCGGGGCAAGGTGAAGTATAAGGTTTTTGTGGTCATCATCTGTGTGTTCAGCGCCGTGGTGTCCAACCTGGGCCTGGACCGCATTGTTTCCATCGCCGCTCCGGTGCTGGATGTGGTGTATCCTCCCGCCCTGGTGCTGATTCTCATTTCCCTGGTGGTCCCCAAGACCTCTGATTTCGTCAGCCGGGCTGCCACCCTGGGCGCTCTGCTCACCAGTGTGCTGTGTACGGTGCAGCTGTATGTGGGTAAGCTCACCTTCCTGGAGGCTCTGCCCCTGTACGACCTGGGACTGAGCTGGATTCTTCCCGCCGTTATCTTTGCAGCAGCGGCCGCCCTGCTGAACCCTCTCTTCCGTTCCAATCGGGCCGGCTCTCCGGAGCCCCGTAAGGAACTCTAACGGCCGTTTTTCAACATAAGCAAAGCCGCTCCTTCCGGGGCGGCTTTGCTTACGGCTTGGAAAAAATTGCGGAGCTTGCCCTCAGCGAACAAAAAAATACCCCGGAAACGCAGGGCTTCCGGGGCTGTTTCTCATGTCATAACTCAACACTATAGATTTTTTATTTCTGCGGATTATCTCCTTCCCGATATGGAACTACAGCAGAAGGAACAACTTCAGACGCAGGATCAGCATGAACATGCTGATCATCAAAAAAGATATGTGCACCAAAAGCAGAAAGCACATCCCGCTTACTTACTCCCCCAAGGAAAAACGCCTCATCAATATGGACATTCCATTTTCGCAGGGTTTTGATTGCCCGTTCATGTGCTGGGGCATTTCGTGAAGTAACCAGCGCAGTCCTAATGGGGGAATTGCCCTTATCCTGAAATAGCTCTTGAATATGCGCTATGGTCAAGAGAAAGTTTGCGAACGGTCCTTTTTGCAGAGGGATATCCGCCTTAGCCCTTTCGTTTTCCATAAAAGCCTGCATTCCCTCGTGCTGATATATTCGCTCCGATTCAGATGCAAATAGGACCGCATCTCCATCAAATGCAATACGTATTTGGTCTATTTTTGCTCTCGGATCAAAATGTGAAGTCCCGGTCAGAATTTTTCCTGCTGCAACATCACTATCTATTGCTTGCTTCACATCTGGCTCAAAAGCTGAAAGAAACAAATCTGTTTTAAATGCCCTCAAATAAGGAGCAATCTCAGATCCACCAGTAAGTGCCGCCCGTGTAATATCAAGTTCGTAATCTTGGATGGAATTAAAAATACGCAAACTTGTGTTTGGGCTGTTGCGAGACATAACGATAACTTCAACTAATCGTTTTTCCTGTAATTTGTTGAGCTGCAGAAATGCTTTTACAAGCTGAAATGCAGAACCCTTTTGGAGAATATCGCTTTCGTGTTTAACTTGGTATTCTTCGTACGCTGCCAACCCCTCGTTCTCATAAATTCTATTTTCTTCCTCAAGATTAAAAAGTGCTCTCGAACTAATACCAATTACCAATGGCTCTGTCAAATCATACGGCATATTCTCCCCTCCCTTTACGCAACAATCTCTCTATGCTTTCAATTGTATTTTATCATAGCATTTATCAAAAGGCAATCTGTGCTATAGTTATGTTTTGAAAATAGGTGGCTGGTGTAATTCGATGACAGGCTTTTCATGCTCCATGTAAGAAGTTACAATGATCTCATCATGATCAGGGAGATTAGACTATGCCAAAAGAGTATCCCACCAAGTTCAAAACCGAAGTCATCCAACGCTACCGAAACGGTGAATCCATCCAATTGCTCAGTCAGGAATTGCACATTGCGCAAAGCACGATTTATCACTGGCGGAAAGAGTATTGCTCCATCAAAACAGCAAATCGCACCTATACACCAAAAGAATTTGATGAGCTTTCAAGGCGGCTGGTAAAATTAGAGCACGAAATGGAGATCATTAAACATTCTGGTTACATTGCAGATGTGCCTTTACAAAAAAGACTGTCAGCTTTAGAAAGCATCTATCGCCAACCAGATAACACTTACAGCGTCTATGAGCTCTGCGAAGCGCTGGAAGTTGCCAGAGGCACTTTTTACAACTATATCTTTCGCCGGGCGGACCACAGCAGGCGTGATCAGGAGCAGGCGCAGCTTATGCGGCTCGTGCAGCAGGCCTTTGATGACAGCGCTCAGCGATTTGGTGCTGAAAAGATCCGCATCACTCTGGCTGAGAGCGGTGTCCGGGTCAGCACCAAACGCATTGCGGCGATCATGCAGGAACTGGACCTGCACAGCATCCGCCCTGATGCCAAGAAGCAATACAAAAAGCATCAGCAGTATAAAAAGCAAAACCTGTTGAATCAACAGTTCACCGCAGACCGCCCCAACCAAATCTGGGTCAGTGACATCACATATTTTAAAATCAACGACTACTGGGTCTACTTTTGTGTCATCCTGGATCTTTTCTCCCGCAAGGTCGTCGGCTATCGGGTATCCCGCAACGCAAGCACGAACCTGGTCACCAGCACCTTCCGGTCCGCTTTTCGGGAACGCGGCGATCCTAGCGGTCTCACTTTTCACAGTGACCGCGGAAAACAGTACACCTCGGCCGCATTCACAGAACTCTTGCAGCACTGCAATGTAAAGCAGTCTTTTTCCGCTACGGCGCGGCCGCATGACAACGCAGTGGCTGAAGCATTTTTTGCTTCCTTCAAAAAAGAGGAGGCGTACCGCAGAGAGTACACCTCAGAACAAAGCTACCGCAAAAGCGTGGAGCAGTATATCCAATTTTACAATGAGCTTCGGCCTCATCGGACCTTGAAATACAAAACACCAACGGCATTCGAGGAAGCTTATTGGGCCGGTTTATGAAAAAGCTGTGTTCAAATAACGACCTTACATAAAAATATTAGTTTCGAATTTTGAGAGTTTTGGAGCAAATAAAGGAACGCGGCAAAAAGAAAAAGCCCCGATCTCTCAAGGCTTTCAAGACGTGAAGAAACCCGCTTTTCGATAAAAATGATCGAAAAGCGGGTTTCATTCATATGGCGCAGTGGGAGGGATTCGAACCCTCGTGCCGCTTTTGACGACAACACGATTTCCAGTCGTGCTCGTTATGACCTCTTCGATACCACTGCATATTCTTTTTGCTGCGAACAGCAAAATTTATTATACCAAATTTTTGCCCATTGTCAATACATAAATGGTAAAAATCGAAACAAATTGTGGGCATGGCACCTTTTGAAAAGCACCATGCCCACCGCGGCTTCCCCGCCGGGATCACTCCAGTTTTTTCGCCACGGAGACCATGGCGCTGTCCAGGGCGTTGCCCATGCGCTGCATAGCCTGGCCCACAGCGGTCTTGCGGCATTTGGGCCGGGGACAGGCCACCAGCTCGGCGGTGACGCCCACCACGACACCCACGGCCATGCCGCAGAGAAATCCTTTTTTACACATTTTACTTTCACTCCTTTGACCTACGCCATCAGTATCTCCCGGTTTACGGGGAAAATACGGCGGGGGCGTTGCCAAATTCCGCCGTAGGGAGTATAATAAAAACTGTCGAAAATTCCTTCGGAATTTTCCGACAAAAGGCTTACAGTCTGCTGCGCGCATAATTTTGTCGCAAGACGGCAAAATTCCACACTTGCAGCCTGAGAGGTATTTTTCCCCATGCACATGTCACGGTGAAAAATGATTTCAATTTTTTTGCCGCCTGCGGGCGGCAAACTCTGCGAGGCTTTTTTATTTTTTAATACTATTCAAAAAAGGAGTATTTTTATGTCGATAGAGCGCCTGCAAGCGTGCATCCGCCGCCGCAAAACCCCGGTGGCGCTGGTACTGAACCCCGATGAGGAGCGGCTGGACGGTAAGTTTTTGAATAATTTCACAAATATGTACGGCGATTGCCCCATGGCCCACGCCGAGGCCCTGCGCTATCACGGGAGCCAGGCCATTTCCCAGACGGCGGAGCTGCTGCCGGCGGTGATCCTGCGGGCAGAGCCTTACCTGCGTCAGGGATTCATGGGGCTGGATGTGCTTTCCAACCTGGTGAACATGGCGAAAAGTCAGGGGATGTATACCGTTGTAGACGCCCGGTGCGCCGGGATAGAGCCGTGGCTGGGAGGCGGCGTAAACGCCGATGCCGTGACGGTGCTGCCCTACGGCAGCGCAGAGAGCTGGACGCCTCCGGAGGATAAGGCGGTGTTCGCCGTGCTGCGGACCCGGGACGCCGGGACCGGGTCGGTGCAAAACCTCATGGCCGGAGATCGGCAGGGATTTTTGGCCGCCGGAGAGCAGGCGGCCCGGTTTGGCGCCGGAGCTATGGCGGAGACCGGGTACAGCCTGGACATCAAGGACCTGCGCCGCCGGCTGAAGGACACCTTCCTGCTGCTGGCCTGCTGTGACGGGGACAACGCCTACCCGGCCTTTGACGAATACGGCCACGGGGCCATGATCGCAGACGAGAGCATCCAATATGCCCCGGATATGGCCGCCGCCGCACAGAAGGCTGTGGCCACCATGAAGAAAACCATTCAAGTACTGTAAGGAGAGCACCATGACCCGCATTTATTTAGTACGGCATGCGGAGGCGGAGGGGAACCTCTACCGCATCGCCCACGGCCATTATAACGGTCTCATCACCGCCCGGGGGTATAAGCAGATCGCGGTTTTGCAGCAGCGGCTTGCACACATTCCCATCGACGCGGTGTACAGCAGCGACCTGTTCCGCACCCGCACCACGGCCACGGCGGCATATCTGCCCCGACACCTGCCCCTGCACACCGATCCGAATCTGCGGGAGGTGAACATGGGCGTCTGGGAGGGCCACACCTGGCAGTCGCTGCGGATGGAGGACGAGGCCCGCATCGTAGACTTTAACCGGCACTTAGACCGCTGGCAGGTGCCCGGGGGCGAGACAGCCCGGCAGGTGCTGGATCGTTTTCTCCCGGCACTGACGAAAATTGCCAAGGAGAACGACGGCAAGACCGTGGCGGTATTCAGCCACGGAGCGGCCCTGCGGATGGTGTTGGGCACCCTGGAGGGCTATCCCCTCAGCGAGCTGGGCAGCACCCCCCACGGGGACAATACAGCCATCTCCCTGCTGGAGTATGACGAGGATGGGTTTACCGTGCTGTACCGGGACGACAATCACCACCTGATAGACGCGCACCTGTCCACCTTTGCCAAGCAGAAGTGGTGGAAGGATGAGCGGATGCTGGAGAGCGATATGTACTATCTGCCCATGACGGAGGCCCAGCGAAAGGCCCTGGGCATCGGCCCGGAGGGTCAGGGCATCGCCGTCCTGCACGGCGGTGAGCTGGCAGGGGGCGTGCAGCTTCTGCCGCAGAAGGAGCCCGGCGTGGGCTGGATCGGATACTACGGACTGCTGCCCACCTGGCGGGGGCTGAACCGGGGCATCGGCCCCCTGGGTCAGGCCGTGCAGTACTACCGGGAGAAGGGCGTGGAGCACATCCGCCTCCACTGCCCCAATGAGGAGACGGAGAGCTTTTTCCGTCACTACGGGTTTGAGAAGACGCCCCAGGGCTACATGGACCTTTACATAGGATACGGAGAGCAGGCATGAGAGGAACGGAATTTCTGCCGGTGAGCCGGGAGGAGATGCGGGCTCGGGAGTGGTACTACTACGACTTTTTGGTGGTGATGGCCGACGCCTACATCGACCACCCCAGCTTCGGCAGCACCCTTATCGCCCGGCTTCTGGAGGCGGAGGGCTACCGGGTGGCGGTGCTGGCCCAGCCGGACTGGCACGACTGCACCCCCTTCACCGACATGGGAAAGCCCCGGTTTGGCGTGTTCATCGGCGGGGGCAACCTGGACAGCATGGTGGCCCACTACACCGTGGCTAAGCGGCGCCGGGACAAGGACCTCTATTCCCCCGGGGGTAAGATGGGCTGTCGGCCGGACCGGGCTACCATCGTGTATGCCAACCGGGCCCGGGAGGCCTTCGGAAGCGGCACCCCCATTATCATCGGAGGGCTGGAGGCGTCGCTGCGTCGCTTTGCCCACTATGACTACTGGGACGACAAGGTTCGTCGGCCCATTCTCTTTGATGTGCCGGCGGATCTGCTGGTGTACGGCATGGGAGAGACGGCCACCAAGGAAATTGCCCGGCGCCTTTCCAAAAAAGTGCCTGTGGAGGAGATTACCGATGTCCGGGGGACGGCTTTTTTAAGCCAGAATGCGGAAAAATGCATATACCGGCCTGTGACGGTGCCCTCCTACGAGAGCGTCCTGGAGGATAAAAAGGCGTATGCCGTGGCCACCAAGCTCCAGTACGATGAAAATGACCCCATTCGGGGCTGCGGCGTGGTACAGCCCTGTCAGGGGCGGTTTCTCATTGTGAATCCGCCCCAGCGCCCCCTGCCCCGGGAGGAGCTGGACAGGCTCTACGACCTGCCCTTTGTGCGAGAGGTGCATCCCATGTATAAGGAGCCTGTCCCGGCCATTGAGGAGGTGCGGTTTTCCATTGCCCACAACCGGGGCTGCTTCGGCGGCTGCAACTTCTGCGCGCTGACCTTTCATCAGGGGCGGATGGTCACCTCCCGGAGCATCGAGTCCGTTTTGCGGGAGGCGGAGATTCTTACAAAGGACCCGCAGTTCAAGGGCTACATCCATGATGTGGGCGGGCCTACGGCTAACTTCCGCCATGCCTCCTGCCCGGGTCAGAAGAAGCACGGCTGCTGTAAAAACCGAAGCTGTCTGGCCCCGGAGCCGTGTAAGAATCTGGATGCGGACCACTCGGAATACACGGAGCTTTTGCGGCGGCTGCGGGCCCTGCCGGGGGGAAAGAAGGGGTTTGTTCGCAGCGGCATCCGCTACGACTATATGCTCCGGGACAAGAATCAGGAGTTTTTTAAGGAGTTGGTGGACTACCACATCAGCGGCCAGCTGAAGGTGGCCCCGGAGCACTGCGTTGCCTCGGTGCTGGACTATATGGGCAAGCCCCATTTCGATGTGTTTGAGCGGTTTTGGCGCAAGTATCAGCGGCTCAACGAGGCGGATCACAAGGAGCAGTACCTTGTGCCCTATCTCATGTCGTCCCACCCGGGCTGCACCCTCCGGGACAGCGTGCGTTTGGCGGAGTTTTTGCACAGGACCGGACATCTGCCGGAGCAGGTGCAGGACTTTTACCCCACGCCGGGGACCCTCTCCACCTGTATGTACTACACGGGCATCGACCCCCGGGATATGACGGAGGTCTATGTGGCCCGGAGCCCCCACGAGAAGGCCCTGCAGCGGGCGCTGCTGCAGTGGGGACGCAAGGACCTGCGGCCCTTGGTCATAGAGGCCCTGGAGAAGGCGGAGCGGACGGATCTGATCGGGTACGAGGAAAAGTGCCTGATCCGCCCCCAAAAGGGGGAGAAATACTTCGGCAAGAAGCCGGAGGAGCCGCCGGCGCCCCAGCGCCGGGAGCAGGGTCGGGGCGGGAATTTCCGCCATAAGCGCCCGGAGAACCCGGGGCAAAAGGGGAAAATGCCCCAGCGGAAAAAGGACGCCTTTGCCAAAAAACGCCGGGGAAAATGAGAGAATCGATCGCCCCCTTACTCCCCTTATCCCAAATATAAGCCCCCACTTTCTGTAAGGGAAAGTGGGGGCTTTTTCGGCAGTCATAAAGCAAACGGACGAAGCCAATGCTCCGTCCGTTTGCTTTGAAAAAAGAGAAAGGGAAAAAATGAAAAAGATCGGCATACGGCAGGGGCCGGTCGGCGTTCGGCTTTCCTTACCGTGCCTTAAGTATGCCCGACAAACCTTAAACCTAACCTAAAAAATTGTAAACAAATTGCCGTCGCACCAAAAAGCCTCGCAGAGTTTGCCGCCCGCAGACCGCAAGCCTTTTTCGGCACTCTCAATAAATTGCGTCTGCCCTTATCTTTTTCGCCAGGCCGCCGGCATAAACAGCAGCAGCATGGGGTAAATTTCCAGCCTGCCCAGCAGCATTCCCGCCGACAGAAACAGCTTAAACAGCGGCGGATACGGCGAGTAGTTCCCCACAGGGCCCGCCATGCCGAAGCCCGGGCCCACATTGTTAAAGCAGGAGATGACGGCGAACAGATTTGTCTCCAGGTCAAACCGGGAGAAGGACAGGCTCACTATCAGCACCGCAATGCTCAGGATATACAGGGCGAAATACACCGCCACGCTGTGGGCGGTCTGCTCGTCCAGCCGCCGCCCGTCCATCTTGATCACATCCACCACCCGGGGCCGCAGGGTGTGGCGCAGCTCCCGGCGCATCATCTTAAACAGAATGGCTACCCGGGAGACCTTCAGGCCGCCTGCGGTGCTGCCTGCACAGCCGCCCACGAACATCAGCCCCAGCAGCAGCACCTTGCTCAGGGGCGTCCACACGGTGAAGTCCGCCGTAATAAAGCCCGTGGTGCTGATAACAGAGGCCACCTGGAAGGCCGCCTGGCGCAGGGAGTCGGAGAAGGTGCGATACAGCGGCATGATTTCCACCGTGATCACCGCCACCGACACCAGTACGATGGCCAGGTACACCCTGAACTCCGTGTTGCGGAAAACATCCCGCATCCGCCCCAGGAGGATCAGGTAAAAGAGGTTGAAGTTAATGGCAAAGAGAAACATGAACACCGTCAGCACCCACTGGATATAGGGGCTGAAGTTGGCGGCGCTGGCATTGTATGCGCCGAAGCCGCCGGTGCCGGCGGTGCTCAGAGCGTGTACCACGCTGTCAAACAGGCTCATGCCGCCCAAAAGCAGGAAAATGACCTCCAGCGCCGTCAGGGCCGTGTAGATAATGTAGAGGGTGCGGGCGGTGTCCTTGGATTTGGGCACCAGCTTATCCACTGTGGGCCCGGGCATTTCCGCCTTGAGAATGTTGATGGAGCGGTCCGGGGTGTTCACCAGCATCACCACGAACACCAGTATGCCCATGCCGCCGATCCAGTGGGTAAAGCCGCGCCAAAACAGCATGCCCCGGCTCAGCGCCTCCACATCCGCCAGTATCGTGGCCCCGGTGGTGGTAAAGCCGCTGACCGTCTCGAAAAAGGCATCGATATAGGAGGGGATCTCCTTGGAGAATACAAACGGCAGCGCCCCGATGGCAGACAGCACGATCCAGGCCAGAGCCACGATCATAAATCCGTCCTTAATGGAGCTGGTCCCCCGTCCGCCCCTGCACAGCAGGCACAGCAGGGAGCCGGTGACCACAGCCAGCACAATGGTGAGGGCAAAGCTGAGGGCGCATCGCTCCCCATACAGCAGCGACACCGCCATGGGCAGCACCAAAAGCGCCGCCTCTATCAGCACCACGCGGCCCAGGGTAAATAAAACGATTTTGTGATTCACGGACAGCCCTCCCTTCCGATGGCTTGCCCCCGTTGTCTGTGGGAGCAACAGGCATTATAGCACGGTTTTCGCCGTTCGTCCACCGCAAAAGTGTTACTTTCCCGATAAGAAGTCCTTCAGCCACAGCACCGCCTGGCGGTAGCCGTCGATGCCCTGGCCGCGGATGGTGTGCAGGCAGGCCATGCCCGTGTAGGAGACGCGGCGAAAGGGCTCCCGCTGCAGGGGGTCGGAAATGTGTACCTCCACCGCCGGCAGACCCACCGCCCGGAGGGCGTCGGCCAGAGCGATGCTGGTGTGGGTGTACCCGCCGGGATTGAGGATGATGCCGTCGCAGGTAAGCCTTGCGTTTTGCACTGCATCGATGAGGTCCCCCTCGTGGTTGGACTGGTAAAAAACCGGGGAAATGCCCGCTTTCCGGCAGGTTTTCTCTGTCAGGGCAACCAGGTCGTCGTAGGTGTCCCGGCCATAAATTTCCGGCTCCCGCAGACCCAGCAGATTCAGGTTGGGGCCGTTTAGTATGAGAAATTTCATGATTTTTCCAATATCTCCTTGATCTGCGCCAGACCCCGGGCGGGGTCGGCATTGTTTGAAGCAGCTTCGTCGCAGAAATCCGCGTAGAGATCTTTCCGGGCCTCATACAGGGCCCGGGGCGTGGTGCTCCGGAGCAAGGGACGGCCCGAAAGGGCCAGCTTATCCGGGTCTCGCTGCAGCCAGAGCACCCGCCCGTTTTGCCGCAGGAGACTCCGGTTTTCGGGCCTTGTCACACAGCCGCCCCCGGTGGAGAGGACTGTGCCCCAGCGCTTTCCCAGGTCCCGGAGAATCTCCGTTTCCATTTCCCGAAAGGCCGCCTCCCCTTGCTTTATAAGGAATTCCTCGGCGGTGAGCCCCGTGCGGCGCAGGAATTCCTCGTCACAGTCCAGGCACTCCCGGCCCAGATCTTTTGCCAGAAGCCGGGCCAAGGTGGTCTTGCCGCTGCCGGGCATACCGATCAGAATAATGTTCTCGAGCTTCCGGCGGAGGGTATCTTCTGCCCGGCGGATCTTCTCGTAGGAAACGGGCGCTCCGGTAAAGACGGAGGCGGCGGCTGCGGCCTGAGCGCAGAGCATGGGAAGGCCGTTAAAGCCTTGTATTTCAAGGGTTTCCGCCTGAAGGAGGAGGGCGGTGCGCAGGGGATTATAGATGAGGTCAAAAACCGCCTCGCAGTGGGGAAAGTCGGCCAAATTTACGGGAGATCGGCCATTATGGGGGTACATTCCCACCGGGGTTGCGTTGATGACAATCGGTGCATTTTGGTGCCGATTCGGTGCCGATATGGGGAAAAAATCGGTGACGGTTCGGCGCAGAGTTTCGGTGCAGGGGGGGACAGTATGATACCCGGCGGCGATGCGCGCGCCCAGCCGGTGTAAAACGGAGCAAACGGTCTGAGCCGCCCCTCCGGTGCCCAGGACCAAAACCTCCCGGTCGGCCACGGAAATACCGGATTTTTCCAGGAGATAGGAAAAACCGAAGGCATCGGTGTTGTCGCCGTAGAGGCTGCCGTCGGGGCGGCGGAGGAGGGTGTTCACATTGCCGGCTTCCCGGGCGGCGGGGGAAAGAGAATCGCACAGGGCATAGGCTGTGCGCTTATAGGGGATGGTCACATTGAGCCCGTCCCAGGGGCCGGAGCGGAGAAAATCCTCCACCTGCTCCGGGGGAATTTCAAAAAGAGCGTAGTCGTAGCTGCCCAGGAGGCTGTGCAGCAGGGGGGAATGGCTGTGAGAAAGGGTTCGTCCCAGCAGGCCGCAGCGCATCAGTCCACCTCCCGCTTCCGCAGCGCCGCCTGACGGCGGCGGCTCAGGGAGAGGAGGAGGGCGTAAAGGGCCCGGGCGTCCCCGGACAAATCCGCCGGGACGGAGGCGGCGGCCCGGGCCAGCTTTTCTTCCTCCCGGGCTTCATCTAAAATGGGCAGGCCGTGGGCGGATTTATAGGCGGCCACCCGGTCGCACAGGGCCATGCGCTCTGCAAGCAGCCGCAGAATTTCCGAATCCACCCGGTCAATTTCCCGGCGCAGGTCAGTCAGTTCCATGGGGAGGCTCCTTTCCGTTTGAGAGCAGTGCGTCGCACAGGACCAAGGCGGCGGCGGCCTCCACACAGGGCACCGCCCGGGGGACGATGCAGGGGTCGTGGCGGCCCGTGATCTGCAGGGTCGTGGGGGTCATGGTTTTCAGGTCTACACTCCGCTGGGGCAGGGCGATGGAGGGGGTGGGCTTCACGGCCACCCGGATTTCCAGGGGCATACCCGTGGAGATGCCGCCTAAAATGCCGCCGCAGTGGTTGGTGGTGGTGACGACCCGGCCCGTTTCCAGGGCAAAGGGGTCGTTATTTTCGCTGCCCCGGAGCCGGGCGGCATCAAAGCCGCTGCCAAAGTCCACGCCCTTCACGGCGGGGATGGCGAACAGGGCGGCGCTGAGGCGGCTCTCCAGGCCGTCAAACAGGGGGCCGCCCAGCCCCGCGGGCAGGCCCAGCACCCGGCACTGGATAACGCCGCCCAGGCTGTCGCCCTGGGCCTTGGCCTGCAGGATGGCCCGGGCCATGGCCTCGCCCTGGGCGTCATCCACCACGGGGAAAGCTTTTTCGCAGGTGGGGGCGGTCAAATCCCCCTGATCGTCCACCTCCCCGATGGAGAGAATTCGGGAGAGAACGGTGATGCCCCGGCGGCGGAGGATTTGCAGGCAAAGACCCCCGGCCACGCACAGAGGGGCCGTGAGCCGCCCGGAAAAGGGCCCACCGCCGGGCTCTATGCGGCCATACTTCACATAGGAGGTATAGTCGGCGTGGCCCGGCCGGGGGACGGTAGTCAGGGATGGATAATCATTCGATTTAACATCGGTATTTTCAATAATCGCCGTGATGTCCTCCCCGGTGGTCACACCGGCCTTTATGCCGGAGAGAAAGCGGGGTATATCCGCCTCCCGGCGGGCTGTGGCGAGGGGGCTGCGGCCCGGGGCGCGGCGGTCTAAAAAGTCTTGCAGCGCCGGAAGGGACACCGGCTCCCCGGCGGGAAGGCCCGAGAGGGTCATGCCCACGGAGGGGCCGTGGGAGCGGCCAAAGAGGGTCAGGCGGAGGGTATCTCCGGAGAGGGTGGACATGGCAGGGCTCCTTTCAGCGGGAAATGGTCATTTGGCCGTAATCGGCCCAAAAGGCGGGGTAGGATTTTTGCACGCAGTCACTATCCAAAACGGTGACGGGGCCGGTGCAGGCGGAGGCCGCCACGGCGGCGGTCATGGCCAGGCGGTGGTCACTCTGGGGGTCGGCAGTGCCGCCCTGTAGGTGAGGCACGCCGAAAATGCGCAAATCGTCGCCATCTACGGTGAGCTTGCCCCCTAAGCCGTTTAATAATTCCGCCACGCCTTGGAGACGGTCGGATTCTTTATCCCGCAGGCGCCGGGCATTTCGGATGCGGCTTTCGCCCCGGGCCACGGCGCACAGGGCGCACAGGGGCGGGATGAGGTCGGGGATGGGCCCGGCATCCACGGTGATGGCCCGGAGCGTCCCGGCCCGGACGGTGACGCCCTGGGGAGAGGTCTCCACCTCCGCGCCCATTTTTTGCAGCAGGACCGGGAGGACGCTGTCCCCCTGAAGGGAGGGTAGGGCCAGTCCGGTGACGGTGACCCCCGCCGAACGCAGGGCCCCGATACACAGAAAAGGGGCGGCGGCGGACCAGTCCCCCTCCACGATCTGAGGAGAGGGGAGGGCGTAGCCTTGGCCGCCGGGAATTGCGTATGCATTTTCGCCCCGGTGCAGTTTGACGCCCCCTTGGCGCAAGACCTGCTCCGTCAGGGCAATGTAGGGGGCAGACTGGGGCGGAGAGGTTAGGGTGAGGGTGCTATGGCCCGGCAGCAGGGGCAGGGCCAGCAGCAGACCGGAGATGAACTGGGAGGAGATGTGGCCCGGGAGGGCGTAGTCCCCGGGGGTCAGCTGCCCCTTTACAAACAGATCGTCGCCTTGGGCTCGGATGGTCATGCCGTGGCGCGTCAGCTCCGCCAGCAGCGGCTCCAGAGGACGCCGTGGCAGGCGGCCTCGGCGCTGAAAAACAGCTTCTGCGCCCAAAACCCCCACCAGGGGCAGCAGGAAGCGCAGGGTGGTGCCGCTCTCGCCGCAGGGCAGGAGGATTTCTCCCGCCGGAGGGGCGGAGAAGGGGACGAGGGTGAAGCGGTCGCCCTTTACGCTCTCCACCTGCGCGCCCAGGGCTTCCAGGCAGGAGAGGGTGGCAAGGAGGTCACCTGACAGGCCCCGGCAGGTAAGCTGCACCGGGGTGCGGCCCAGGGCGGCGGCCAGAAAGAGCCGGTGGGCCCGGGACTTGGAGCCGGGGACGGTGACGCGGCCCGTGCGGGGGCCGGGAGAGAGAACCCAATTCATAGCAGCCCTCCGTCCCGGAACCAGTCGGGAAGCTCGCTTACGGGAACCGGCTCCAAACGGCAGCGCCCGATGGCCTCCGGCAGCACCAGGGGCAAGGTATCGCCCCGGCGCTTTTTATCGGCCAGGGCGGCGGCGGCCAGGGCCTGGGCCGTATAGTCGGTGGTGGTGGGCAGGCCGTAGGCGGCCAGGAGATTTTCCAGAGCGGAAAGGGTCTCCGGGGCGCAGAGTCCCCGGCGGCAGGCGGCCCGGGCGGCGGTGACCATGCCGATAGACACAGCCGGGCCGTGGGGGATGGTATAGCCGGAGACGGCCTCGATGGCGTGGCCTACGGTGTGCCCCAGGTTCAGCAGCCGCCGCCGACCGGTGTCAAATTCGTCGCTTTGGATGAAATTGCCCTTTATCTCCACGCAGGCGGCGATAACGGATTCCCACTGCCGGGAAACGGGATTTTCGGCGATGGCGCGGAAAAGAGACTGGCTTTGCAGCAGGGCGTACTTGATAATTTCGGCGCAGCCGTTTTGATATTCTGCGGGCGGCAGCGTTTCCAGCAGGGACGGGTCACAGAGGACCAGGGCGGGCTGGTGAAACGCGCCTACCTGATTTTTGCCGCCGGGAAGGTTTACGGCGGTCTTGCCGCCCACGGAGGAATCCACCGCCGAGAGCAGGGTGGTGGGCACCTGGATGCAGGGCAGGCCCCGGTGGTAGGTGGCGGCGGCAAAGCCCGCCAGGTCGCCTACCACGCCGCCGCCCAGGGCGATGACACTATCGCCGCCGGTAAAGCCATTGTCAAACAGGGCTTGCACCAGGGCGGTATAGGTGGGGAGGGACTTGGATTTTTCTCCGTGGGGAAAAACGAAGCGGGAGACCCGGAAGCCTGCGCGGGTCAGGGAGGCCTCGGCGGCGGGGCCGTAGAGGGGATAAACCCGGTCGTCGGACACCAGCATGGCCCGGCGGGGGGGCAGGAGGGTCGCGGCCCGGGGGCCCAGGTCAGAGAGCAGGCCCGGGGCGATGCACACATCATAGGGGTGCAGGGCCCGGATGGGTACGGCGGTCACCGGTGCGTCACCTCCCGAAGCGCAGCGATTTGGCGGGCCAGGGCGGCAAAGTCCTCGGGCAGAAGGGCCTGGGCCCCATCGCACAGGGCGTGGAGGGGGTCGTTATGGACCTCGATGAGCAGGCCGTCGGCTCCGCAGGCAGCGGCAGCCAGGGCCATAGGCGGCACCAGGGAGGCCCGGCCCACGGCGTGGCTGGGATCTACCACAACAGGCAGATGGGTCATCTCGTGGAGGAGGGGGACGGCGGAGAGGTCCAAGGTGCTGCGGGTGCCATCGCTGAAGGTGCGGATGCCCCGCTCACAGAGGATGACATTTTCGTTGCCGCCGGAGAGGATATATTCGGCGCTGAGAAGCAGCTCCCGGAGCGTGGCGCCGCTGCCGCGCTTGAGCAGCACCGGCTTTTTCACCCGGCCCAGGGCCCGGAGGAGGTCATAGTTCTGCATATTGCGGGCCCCCACCTGGAGCAGGTCGACATTTTCAAACAGGGGAAGATCGTCGGGGCTCATAATTTCGGAGACCACAGGGAGATTCGTCTCCCGGCGGGCCAAAGAGAGCAGTTCTAAGCCCTCTTTTTGCAGGCCGGAGAAGTCGTAGGGGGAGGTGCGGGGCTTGAAGGCGCCGCCCCGAAGGACCATGGCCCCGGCGGAGCGGACGCTGCGGGCGATGGAGAGAAGCTGCGCCTGAGACTCCACGGCGCAGGGGCCAGCCATAAGGCAGAAGTGGCCGCCGCCGACGAGGGCGGGACCCACCTTGACCACGGTGTCCGCCCCATGGGCGGCCCGGGAGAACAGGGGCAGGGGCTCGTCCAAGGGCAGGACGCCCTCCACCGCAGGCAGGGAGGAGAGAAGCTGTGCGTCCAAATTTTCCACGGCGCCCTCCAGCAGCAGCACGGTGCAGCCCCGGCAGGTCTCTTTAGCCGCCGTGACGCCCATCTGGTGCAGATAGGCCAGGAGGGTCTCCTCCTGGGCGGGGGTACTATTCTTTTTCAGGGCAAGGATCATGGTTTTCTTCCTCCGAGTATGCAATAAAAAAACACAGGCGGAACCTGTGCGATAGCGTCCGATGGCCTAAATGCCTGCGCCACATGGCGCACAGACGATAGGGCAGGCCGTGGCCGAATATTCCTATTTAATATGGAGATTTTACCACGGTTTGCAGGGGGTGTCAACCATTTCCGGCGAAAGACGACCCCTTGCGCTCTTGCATTGGGGGAAAAAATGTGGTATACTACTACATCCGGAGAAAGGAGGTCCTCCATGGAGAAAAAAGGCATTAAGATCGCGGCCCAAAATCGCAAGGCGTTCCATGACTATTTCGTGGAGGATCGATACGAGGCCGGGGTGGAGCTGTTCGGCACGGAGGTCAAGAGCATCCGGGCCGGGACGCTGAATCTGAAGGACTCCTACTGCCAGGCCAAGGATGGGGAGGTATTCGCCTACGGGGTGCATATTTCCCCCTATGACAAGGGCAACATCTTCAACAAGGACCCGGACCGGCCCAAGCGGCTGCTGCTGCACAAGCGGGAGATCCGCAAGCTCCACGACCTGCAAAAGCAGCAGGGCTACGCGCTGATACCCCTGTCGGTTTATTTTAAGGACAGCCGGGTGAAAATTGAGCTGGGGCTGTGCAAGGGTAAAAAGACCTACGACAAACGCGAGAGTGTGGCTAAGCGGGACGCCAAGCGCGAGATGGAACGGGCCATGCGTGAGAAAAACAGATAAAGGAGACAAAATATGGAAAACAATCCCATTGTGACCATTACCATGGAGGACGGCGGCAAGATCGTGGCGGAGCTGTACCCCGAGGTGGCGCCCCAGAGCGTGTATAACTTCATCTCCCTGATTAAAAAGGGGTTTTATGACGGACTCATTTTCCACCGCTGCATTTACGGGTTCATGATCCAAGGCGGGTGCCCCGACGGCACCGGCATGGGCGGGCCCGGCTACTGCATCAAGGGGGAGTTCAAGGCCAACGGCTTTAACAACGACCTGCGCCACAGCCGGGGCGTTTTGAGTATGGCCCGGGCCCAGGCCCCGGACTCCGCCGGGAGCCAGTTCTTCATCATGCACAAGGACAGCCCCCATCTGGACGGGGAGTATGCCGCCTTCGGCATGGTCATTGAGGGCATGGAGGTGGTGGACGCCATCGCTTCGGCCCCTCGGAACATGATGACCAACAAGCCCAAGAAGCCCCAGGTGATGGCCTCTGTCACTGTGGACACCAAGGGCGTGGACTACCCGGAGCCGGAGAAGCTGCCGGATCCCTACGGGCGGTAAAAAACCGTATTCTGCCTGCGTGCCGGTAGATTTTCCGGCACGCGGGAGAAAATATAGCTTTGTAAGACAAAAAGCCTCGCAGAGTTTGCCGCCGGCAGGCGGCAGACCGCAACCCCATTCTCGGAAAACCTCTGGCTTTTCGAGAGCAAATATACGGGGGCGTACCGGTTTCGACGGGGGTGTGGAGGCAGGATAAGCGGGCGGTGGCGCCTGGCCACCTTAAAACGGGCAATTAAAAATGAACTGACAACACTAATACTGTTGCCGTCGCAGCTTAAGCTGTGACCGTCTGAACCGGAGAGGCCACAGGCCGGGGAAGGCGTCGTTTATGTGGCGTCCGTGCGGCGGGTAAGAGTTGCCCCGCCCACGCATCATGACTCTACTGAATCGCGCAGTCTGTTGTGTGCCTGCGCGAGGAGGGAATGTTGAAACATAACTGCGCCCGGAGAAGGTCCTGTTAAAGCGCTTTCGGACAGGGGTTCGACTCCCCTCGCCTCCACCATATACCCACCATATCTTGCGGTATGGCGGGTATTTTTATCTATATATTGTATTTATAAAATTTTGGTCGAAATCTGGTCGAAAATTTATTGACAGATGATACAATCGGTGTATACTAGTACCCCCACAAGAAGGACTTAAAGGAGGCGTTCTATGGAAAAAAGGGACATTAGACGACATTACAGCAGCACACAGGAGATAATCAGAAAATCAGAAAAAGACCGTGTATCCATAGAAAAGAATATTTACTACAAAAAAAGTCAGCGCAAGTACTATGTCGTTTTCTATTATGGCGTAGACCCTGAAACGAAGAAGCCAATTAAGAGAGAAAAAACATATTCATCAGAAAGGGAAGCCATTGCCGCCCGTAACGCATTTGAACGAGAGAAGCGGGCGGACATGGTAACTAAACCCACAAGAGACACATTGTTCACTTGCATTGACAACTACATTAAGGCCAAGGAGATCGCGGGGAGGGAAAAAGCCACATTGGCCGAGTACCACAAGTTTGAAAAGCATCTTCATGAATACAGCTTATTTGAGAAAAAGCCTGTCCAAACGATTACGGAACGGGATGTTATAGACTATTTGCTTTATTTGGATACAATAAAAAAGCTGGCCGCCAATACAAGACGAAAACACTATGATTTTCTAAAGAGTGTACTAAATAAGGCAGTCCGCGATCGCATTATACCCGCAAATCCAATAGCTTACTTGGACGCGCCACGAAAAACACCATCATGCGCAAAAGCTATGCCAGAAGAATTGTTTAAGCAGGTGCTATAGTCATGAACATTAGCATAGCCCGCCTCTTTAGAAAACCTGGAACTCATTCTAAATGCACAGTTTGAAAAACATATAGCCGATATGGCACAGAAGCAGAGGCTTGAAATAATCAATCGTATTATTTTTCTATATACGGAGGATTATTATTTATCAAAACATTTGGATGAAGATACAATTAGGATCCTACAGGAACCCGCAAAATTGCTTCAAGATCCTGGTACAACTGATCCTAAGCGAAGTCTCAGGAACGCTGTTAAAGATTATGATTTAAGAAGGGATATTTGCCTTCCAAATCTTTTTTCAAAAACATCGCTTGACAAGGGCACACAGAGAAAAACAACTGAAAATGAGCTGCCAAGCCTTACACAATGCACCGCCTAACAGGACATAGGCGGTGTTTTTGTATGCGGACAGCATTTTCTCTGTGTGCCGATATGGGCCAGCCGTGTGGCATGGCCTAAATTCTTGTCAAGGAGGTTATTCGTGTCATGGCAGAAGAAAACAAGCATCCCCCTACCACGGAGGAACAGACCCCGCCTGAAATGCCGGGAAAGGCCCCAAAAATGGAGCAGGCCGAAATCCCTGATGTGGGCGGCGGCCCTGCTCCGTCCGCAAAGGTGATTGACCTTTCCGCTGTGCGTTCCACGCCGGAAAAGGATGCTCCGACGGACATCCCCAAGGAGCCGGAAGCCCAGCCTGTTTCCGTCACCGAGTACAGCAAGCAGGAATGGAAAAAGCCCATGCCGGAGCCAGAGAAGCCCAAGCCCAAACGGGGCCGCCCTGCAAAAGCCGAAAAAGCTACGCCCACCGAGCCGGGGGCCAAGAAAGAGGTAAAAGCGGAAAAGCCCCGCCGAGGCCGCCCGCCCAAGACGGAAAAAGCGTCCCCGGAGCAGGCCAAGCCGCCCAAGGCTGGCAAGACCCATGCGGCCCCCGAGGAAAAGGCAGCGCCCCCGGCCCCGGAAGTACCGCCTACGCCCCGTGACGCTACCCGCGCCGAGAAAGAGGAAATCGTCTATCTTGACCTTTCCGACCTGCACCCGTTCAAGGATCATCCTTTCGGTGTCCGTGACGATGCGGAAATGAAATCTCTGGTGGAAAGCGTCCGTAACGGCGGCGTCAACCAGCCTGCGCTGGTGCGTCCCCGTGAGGGCGGCGGCTATGAGATCATCGCGGGCCACCGCCGCCAGATGGCCAGCCAGCTTGCCGGGTATCGCAATATGCCCTGTATCGTCCGCAATATGACGGATGACGAGGCCATTCTCGCTATGACGGATGACAACCTCCGTCAGCGCGAAACGATTTTGCCCAGCGAAAAGGCTATGTCCCTGAAAATGCAGTATGAGGCCATCAAGCATCAGGGGGCGCGCGGCGACAGCGCCGAGGCCGGAAAGCTCTCACTTGAAAGCGTGGGCCAACGCAACGGCATGAGCGTAAAAACCGTACAGCGGTATATCTGGCTCAATGACCTTGTGCCGGAGTTGAAGCAGACGATGGATGACGGAAAGCTGTCTTTCACCCCGGCTGTGGAAATTTCCCGTGTGCGCCCCAAGCACCAGAAGTATATTGCCGTGTCCATTGAGGGCCAGCAGGCTTCGCCCTCCAAGGGTCAGGCAAAGCGGCTCCGTGAGCTGGACAAGGAAAACAAGCTCTCCCCGGACGTGATCGACGGTATTTTGTGTGAAGAAAAGAAAAAGGAGGATCGTGACGTGATTATTACTGGCGCTGAACTGGAAAAGTTTTTTGGTAAGGAGGCCACGCCCCGGCAGATGAAAGACCAGATCATGACGCTGCTGGAGGACTGGAAAGAGCGGCAGCCGCCCGAGCTTGCCAAGCCCGACAAGAAAATGGATATGGAAAAGTAACGACCTCTGGCCACCATGACCAGAGGCTTTTTGCTGCCCCGATAGGACAGGCTCTTTGGGTTATATCCCCCGTCGCCGCCCGTAATCGAGCACAGGCGGGAGTGGGCTGTCAAGGGGGCTTCGCCCCGCCGTGTGCGGCGGCCTTGCCCTTGACCGCCTGCCCCGGCTGTGCTTTTTCTCCGGCAAGCGGCGGGGGTATATCCTCCAGAGCCGCCCCCTTTTCCAAGATTGGAAAAGGGCGGGGGAAAAAGGTTGACCCACCACATTATAAAAATGGAGGTTTTCAAAATGAAACGACCCCTTGCGTATATCACCGCCGCGTGGAGCGGCGATCCCTGCGAGGCGACGGAGCAGGCCGCCAAGTATTGCCGCGCTGCCTATGAGGCGGGCTTTTCGCCCATCTGCCCCACGCTCTATCAGCCCCTTTTCCTGAACGACGCCGTTCCCGAGGAACATAAGAGCGGCATCGACATGGGCCGCGACCTGCTTCGCCGCTCTCATGTGCTGGTGGTGTGCGGCAGCATCTCCACGGAAGGCATGAAAAACGATGTGGCTGTTGCCCAGCGGCTGGGGATCACGGCAACCACGCTGGACGGCATCCTGACCGTAAAGCGTCAGGGCCGCCGCTGATATGAGCGAGATCCGGCTGGGGAGCCTGTTTGACGGGATCGGCGTGTTCCCGCTGGCGGCGGTGCGCTGCGGTATCGTGCCCGCATGGGCCAGCGAGATAGAAAAAGCGCCTATCTCCATAACGAAACGCCACTTTCCCGGTATGGCGCATTTAGGGGATGTGACAAAGCTGAACGGCGGCGACATCCCGCCCGTCCACATCATCACCTTTGGCTCACCCTGCCAGAACCTCTCTCAGATCGGCAACAGGGCCGGTCTTGCCGGGGAAAAATCCAGCCTGTTCTTTCATGCGATCCGTATAATCCGTGAAATGAGGGAGGCAACAAATGGTATATTTCCAGCAATCGCTGTTTGGGAGAACGTCATGGGAGCGTTTTTTTCAAATGACCGGATGGACTTTAGAGCCGTGCTCTCAGCGTTCACAGCCGCCGACATTTCAATGCCTGCTTCTGGAAGATGGGCAGGAGCCGGAATGGTGCGAGGGCACACACCCGATCTCGCATGGCGGCTCATGGATGCCCAGCATTGGGCAAGCCCCCGACTGGCACGACGGCAGCGCGTCTTTGTTGTGGCAGACTTTGGAGGACAATGTTCCCACGAAATACTTTTTAAGCCCCGCACAGTGCAGTCAATTTCTGCGTCTGGCGGAGATTGCGGGCTGTCCGCCGCCTGCGGAAATCGAAGCTCTTTTATTGAAGCAGGGCGGCGTGTACCGATCACCAGACCCTTTCAATGTTACCGTATGCGGGCATCGGCAAAGGAGCGGACAACTGAGGCGTTCCGAAACAGCTTCGGACTGCCAACTGACCCTTTTCCCACTCTGTTAGCCAGTGCGGTCAGTCCCTTTGCCTTTTGGTATGAGGACGATCCTGCCGGGGGCTGTGTCCGCTTTCCCACGGAAAGAGAATGTGAACGGCTCATGGGGCTGCCGGAGGGCTGGACAAAGTGCGGCGCGGATGGTGAGGAAATCCTGTCCGCCCACCGTTACCGGGCGCTGGGAAATGCTATCGCGCTGCCCTGCGCCGAGTACATTGTGCGCGGCATATACGATGTTCTGACAAGGAGGTGCTGAAAATGTCATCCCTGTTTGAAGCCTACATTACCAACCTCGGCAAATACAACGAGGGGCGGCTTGTGGGCGAAACGCTGAAATTCCCGGCCACCACGGAGGAGGTGCAGGCCCTTTTGAAGCGCATCGGCGTGGATGGGGTACGGTATGAGGAAATCTTTATTACCTCATTTGACGGTGATGTGCTGGGCCTGTATGACCATTTGGGCGAGTATGAAAGCATTGACGAGCTGAACCATCTGGCTCATGTGCTGTCTGACCTCGACCAGAGCGACATTGAAAAGTTTGAGGCCGTCATTGACAGCGGCGAATACACAGGCAGCGTCCATGACCTGATCAACCTCGCGCAAAATCTGGATTGCTATGACTTCTACCCCGGCATTGACAGCGAGGAGGCGCTGGGCCGAGCCTACATTGAGGAAATGGAAATGCTGGATGTACCGGACAATGTGCTGCCCTACTTCGACTTTGAAGCCTACGGGCGGGACGCACGGATCAATGACGGCGGCCATTTCGCCCCCGGCGGTTATGTGTTCAATAACGGCGGCAACTTTGTGGAGCGGTATCACGGAATGGAGGACATTCCCCCGGAGCACCGCATCTTCGCCTATCCCAAGCTGAATATCCGGGAGCAGATGGCGGCGTATCAGGAGGTCATAGACCGTTCGGCGCTGAACGAGGAAAAGCAGCGGCTCCCCGCCAGCCGCGAGGACAGATAGGCCGCTTCTGGTCACGGTGGCCAGAGGGCAAAGGAGGTGTAAGCTATCGTCGGAGATGAAGTGTCCCGGCAAACCATCGCTGTCAGCGTCAAGGCGTCCAAGCTGACCGCCCGTGCGCTGGCCTATGTGGTGGCAGCCGTGGGCCGAAAGATCGCCAAGGAGCACCGCAAGGCGCAGACACCCCACGGCAAACAGAGTGTGCGAAAGCTCATGGGCCACGGTGGGGACACCAACGCCATTGAAGTGGACACGCCTAAGCTGTTTGACAAGGTGGCCCGGAAATGGGGCGTGGACTATGCCATCCGCCGTGTGGGGGATGAAAAATATCTGCTTCTGTTCAAGGCACGGCAGGCCGACGCCATCACAGGCTGCTTTGCCGAGTATTCCCGTTTGGAGCTGAAACGGGCCAAGTCCCGGCAGACACCGATCCGGGAGCAACTCCGGCAGGCGGAGGAACAGGTGAAAAAGCAGCCCCAGCGGGAGCTGACAAAGGAGGTGGCGCATGGTGACAGATAAAATCAGGAAGTATGTTCTTCCGAATATCCCGTACCTGTTCATCGGCTGGTTTTGCCTGAAAATCGGCACGGCGTACCGTCTGGCCGCTGGTGCGGGCTTCGGGGAAAAGCTGCTGGGGCTGGGCCAGACCATCGGCGCGGCCTTTGCCGATTTCGTCCCCGGTCTTGTCCCCTTTGACTGGCTGGTGGGCGTTGTGGGTGCGCTGGCGTTCCGGCTGCTGATCTACTGCAAGGCGAAAAAAGCAAAGAAATTTCGCCGCGATGCCGAGTACGGCACAGCCCGCTGGGGTACAGCAGCAGACATCAAGCCGTTCTTTGATCCCAAGTTTGAAAACAATATGCTGCTGACCGCCACGGAACGGCTCACCATGAATACCCGCCCGAAAAATCCCGCCAATGCCCGCAACCTTAATTTCTGCGGGATCGGCTCGTCCGGCTCCGGCAAAACCCGCTTTTGGCTCACACCGCAGTTGCTTCAAGCTCATTCCTCTTATGTGGTGGTCGATCCCAAGGGCAGCGTGCTGGGGCAGGTCGGGGCCTTTCTCCAGCGCCGGGGCTATCAGATCAAGGTTTTCAACAGCATAGATTTTTCTAAGTCCATGCACTACAACCCTTTGTCGTATATCCGCAACGAGGCCGACATCCTGAAATTCGTGAACGCCCTGATCACCAACACCAAGGGCGAGGGCAAGGAGGGCGATCCGTTCTGGACGAAAGCGGAAACGCTTTTGTACTGCGCCCTGATTGCCTACACCATTTTCGAGGGGCCTGCCGAGGATCGGAATATGAATACGCTGGTGGACATGATCTCCGGCATGGAGGTCAAGGAGGATGACGAAAACTATAAAAACGCCGTGGATTATATGTTTGACGGCCTTGCCAAACGCAAACCGGATTGCTTCGCCGTGAAGCAATACCGCAAATTCAAGCTAAGCAGCGGCAAGACGGCAAAAAGCATCCTCATTTCCTGCGGCGCACGTCTGGCTCCCTTTGACATTCCCCAGCTTCGGGAGATCATGTCCTATGATGAGCTGGAGCTTGACCGCATGGGAGATCGCCGGACGGCTACTTTTTTCTGCATCAGCGACACGGACAGCACCTACAATTTCCTTGTGGCGCTGGCCTTTTCGCAGATGTTCAACCTCCTGTGCGAACGGGCGGACAATGCTCACGGCGGCAGGCTGCCCCATCATGTGCGGGTGCTGTGGGACGAGGCGGCCAACACCGGGCAGGTGCCAAACTTGGAAAAGCTGGTGGCGGTCATCCGCTCCCGTGAGATCAGCCTGTGCCTGCTGTATCAGCAGTTGGCGCAGTGCAAGGCCATCTACGACAAGAACGCGGAAACCATCCTCGGCAACATGGACAGCGTGCTGTTCCTCGGTGGCCGTGAAGCCAGCACCATCAAAGAAATTTCAGAGAACTGGCTGGGCAAGGCGACCATCTCCATGCAGACCGAGGGACGCTCACGGGGCCAGTCCGAAAGCTACAGCCAGAACACGCAGCGGCTGGGCCGGGAGCTGATGACCCCCAGCGAGCTTGCCACCATGCCCGGAGATCGGTGTATTTTGCAGCTTCGGGGCCTGCCGCCGTTCTACTCCAAGAAGTACGATTTGAAGCAGCATCCCAACTACAAATACACCGCCGAGGCCGACAAGGTGAAGAACGCTTTTGACCTCAACGGCCTTGTGACGCGGCGGATGGACAAGCTCAACCCCAACGAAACCTATACCGTTTACAAGGTGGACGTGCCGGACGAGGCGCTCACAGACGAGGACGAGGACATCCTCAACTATGACGACCTCGACGACCCGGACGCCTTTGTATAACCTCTGGTCACGGTGCCCAGAGGATCAGCTGCCGCCAGAAATGGCGGCTTTTTTCATGGCCGGGGCTTTGCCCCCCGGAGAAATGGAGGACTTATGCAGTTTTTTGCTTCTGCCGTTACTACCCTGCAAACTCTCGTCGTGGCGCTGGGCGCTGGCCTTGCCGTGTGGGGCGTGGTCAATCTGCTGGAGGGCTACGGCTCGGATAACGCAGCGGCCAATGCTCATGTACGGTAAGGAAGCAAGCAACCGAAAACAAGAGATAGACCGCCAGCACTACACTATTCCGAACCAAAGACCAAAAGATAAGCATTGTGGGAAAATCTAAACTTTTGGATTTTCCTACAATGCCGACTACGGCGGAATCCCTCCCACTCCTTATATCTTTCTTTCCGTATACATTGAATTTGTATTTAGTAAATGCTATAATGTCCCTATTCAAATTATAAATGTGTTGAATTAGTTACATGTACATATTTTTTGTGCCGGAGGAAGTGAAATGAAACAAAAAATTTATCTCATTACAGGCTTAATGGCTTCTGGAAAATCTACAGTTTCCGATTTACTGGCAAAATCAATAGAAAAATGCGTCCATCTTCGTGGTGATGTGTTCCGAAAAATGATTATTTCAGGCAGAGAAAATATGTCAGCTACCCCATCAGCGGAAGCAGTCCGCCAGCTGTACCTTCGATACAAATTGACTGCTGATGCGGCAAGGTCATACTTTGACAACGGCTTTTCTGTAGTGATCCAAGATAACTACTACGGTGATGAATTAAACCGAATGATAAATTATCTGCATAAATACCCTGTTGAGGTTGTCGTTCTTTGTCCAGATGTGGAAACAATAAAAGAAAGGGAACGATACAGGGAGAAAACAGGCTATTCCGGCTTTACGGTTGAAACCTTATACGATACATTTATGCAGACAACACCACGGATCGGCTTTTGGTTGGACAATTCCAACCAAACACCACAGCAGACAGCAGAAAACATTCTGAACGCTAGGAAGCCGGTATGATTGTTACATATAAGGGGAAGAAAAATTTCTTTTAGGTACTTGCTTTCCTAAAACTGATGTGATATAATAGCTTCATTCCAGAAAAGGAGTAAAAAATATGCGGCAAGGTATTCTTAAATAAAACTATAATCAAATAGTGGGAACAAAGAATTATGATAGCTCCTTTTGTGGGGGCTTGGTTTTTTGTACCCAATTTAAGAATACTTTTGCCTTATCAATTTTGACATATTCAAAAAACAGCAATCACAAATAGGTGTATGCTGTATATGTGTATGTCCGCAAATTAGAATCCCCAGTGGTAAAAGTATTTTACTGCTGGGGATTTTTATGCCCTTTGGGGCTGTAAAGGGAGGACAATCACATGAAAATAATCAATATTGGAATTCTTGCCCATGTAGACGCTGGAAAGACGACCTTGACGGAGAGCCTGCTATATGCCAGCGGAGCCATTTCAGAACCGGGGAGCGTCGAAAAAGGGACAACGAGGACGGACACCATGTTTTTGGAGCGGCAGCGTGGGATTACCATTCAAGCGGCAGTCACTTCCTTCCAGTGGCACAGATGTAAAGTTAACATTGTGGATACGCCCGGCCACATGGATTTTTTGGCGGAGGTGTACCGCTCTTTGGCTGTTTTAGATGGGGCCATCTTGGTGATCTCCGCTAAAGATGGCGTGCAGGCCCAGACCCGTATTCTGTTCCATGCCCTGCGGAAAATGAACATTCCCACCGTTATCTTTATCAACAAGATCGACCAGGCTGGCGTTGATTTGCAGAGCGTGGTTCAGTCTGTTCGGGATAAGCTCTCCGCCGATATTATCATCAAGCAGACGGTGTCGCTGTCCCCGGAAATAGTCCTGGAGGAAAATACCGACATAGAAGCATGGGATGCGGTCATCGAAAATAACGATGAATTATTGGAAAAGTATATCGCAGGAGAACCAATCAGCCGGGAAAAACTTGCGCGGGAGGAACAGCAGCGGGTTCAAGACGCCTCCCTGTTCCCAGTCTATCATGGCAGCGCCAAAAATGGCCTTGGCATTCAACCGTTGATGGATGCGGTGACAGGGCTGTTCCAACCGATTGGGGAACAGGGGGGCGCCGCCCTATGCGGCAGCGTTTTCAAGGTTGAGTACACCGATTGCGGCCAGCGGCGTGTCTATCTACGGTTATACAGCGGAACGCTGCGCCTGCGGGATACGGTGGCCCTGGCCGGGAGAGAAAAGCTGAAAATCACAGAGATGCGTATTCCATCCAAAGGGGAAATTGTTCGGACAGACACCGCTTATCAGGGTGAAATTGTTATCCTTCCCAGCGACAGCGTGAGGTTAAACGATGTATTAGGGGACCAAACCCGGCTCCCTCGTAAAAGGTGGCGCGAGGACCCCCTCCCCATGCTGCGGACGACGATTGCGCCGAAAACGGCAGCGCAAAGAGAACGGCTGCTGGACGCTCTTACGCAACTTGCGGATACTGACCCGCTTTTGCGTTGCGAAGTGGATTCCATCACCCATGAGATCATTCTTTCTTTTTTGGGCCGGGTGCAGTTGGAGGTTGTTTCCGCTTTGCTGTCGGAAAAATACAAGCTTGAAACAGTGGTAAAGGAACCCTCCGTCATTTATATGGAGCGGCCGCTCAAAGCAGCCAGCCACACCATCCATATCGAGGTGCCGCCCAACCCGTTTTGGGCATCCATAGGACTGTCTGTTACACCACTCTCGCTTGGCTCCGGTGTACAATACGAGAGCCGGGTTTCGCTGGGATACTTGAACCAGAGTTTTCAAAACGCTGTCAGGGATGGTATCCGTTACGGGCTGGAGCAGGGCTTGTTCGGCTGGAACGTAACGGACTGTAAGATTTGCTTTGAATACGGGCTTTATTACAGTCCGGTCAGCACGCCGGCGGACTTCCGCTCATTGGCCCCGATTGTATTGGAACAGGCATTGAAGGAATCGGGGACGCAGCTGCTGGAACCTTATCTCTCCTTCATCCTCTATGCGCCCCAGGAATACCTTTCCAGGGCTTATCATGATGCACCGAAATACTGTGCCACCATCGAAACGGCCCAGGTAAAAAAGGATGAAGTTGTCTTTACTGGCGAGATTCCCGCCCGCTGTATACAGGCATACCGTACTGATCTGGCCTTTTACACCAACGGGCGGAGCGTATGCCTTACAGAGCTGAAAGGATATCAGGCCGCTGTCGGTCAGCCGGTCATCCAGCCCCGCCGTCCAAACAGCCGCCTGGACAAGGTGCGCCATATGTTTCAGAAGGTAATGTAAAGATACATAATCGTCAAGACGGCAACAATCAGAAGTTATGGAGGGTAACAATGGAATATAGTAAGGAAGATTTAATGGAAGCAAAAAAGCAAATTTGGGGAGTGGGAGAGAACATGGGAACAGAGGAAAGTAAAAAAATCTGGGAGGAGAACGCACAATTTTGGGATAATGCAATGGGTGACGAATCTAATGAATTTCACAGAGAGGTAGTGCGTCCCAAAGTAACGGAACTTCTATCTCCTAATCCTGCGGATTACATTTTGGATATTGCGTGTGGCAATGGAAATTATTCTTCGTATCTTGCACAAAGAGGCGCTTCGGTTGTCGCTTTTGATTACAGCAAAAAAATGATAGAATTGGCTAAAAGACGGCAATCACAATATGCAAAACAAATTGAATTTTGTGTGGCGGATGCGACCGATAGAAAAAGTATATTAGAATTAAAAAGAAATCGAGCCTTTACGAAAGCAGTTTCTAATATGGCAATTATGGATATTACGGATATTGAACCACTTCTTATGGCTGTTTATGAACTGTTGCAGGAAAGCGGAATTTTTGTCTTTGCAACGCAACACCCTTGTTTTATCACGTTGACTGAAAAATATATGACACCGCACAGTTACTATGGTATAGCGATTGAAGGGCAACCGGAGGAGCAGATTTATTATCATCGTTCCATACAAGATATTTTTAACCTTTGTTTTAGAGCTGGATTTGTCATTGATGGATTTTATGAAGAATGTTTCAAAAACAACAAAGAAATTCCTATGGTAATGATAGTAAGGCTTAAAAAGGTAAAACGTGATAGCTTAAAATAAATTCAAGTTTGCCGGATAAATAGCAAACCTGGCCGAGCCAGTCAACGGTCAAGATGAACGGGCTTCGCCCGCCGTTGACAGCCCCGCCCGGTTTTGCAGTTAGGCAGTCAAGGAGCGACAGCCTAAAGTGCTGCCGCCCCTTACTATCATAAAAAGCAACTACTAACCAGCCACAGCCCTTTTGGGAGGAAAGGGGGATTTTCCATGACCTGTACAGAAGAATATCGGGAACATATCGAGTACACTTTCCATGCCTTTTGCAAAGTCGTTATCCGAAATGCAACGATCAACGCAGCGAGGACACGGAGCAGGAAGCACAAAAGAGAAATATCCCTTGAATACCTCACAGACGAAAAGCACTACCCTTTAGGCACGACAGATGAATATTTCCAAGCCCCGGAGCCGGACGAGGAATACATACTTACCCTTTGCGGCGATACGGTCATTTTCAGCAGCGGCTTACTTGCGGAAGCCCTGTCACGGCTGGACGAACGGGAGCGGGAAATGATTTACCTGTCCTTTTTCAAGCGTATTCCACAGCACGAAATTGGCAGACAGTACGGGCGCAGCCGCAGCACAGCGGGCTACCATATCCGAAAAG
>CEAR01043763.1_pt1 | contig 68361 bp, 50 predicted proteins | sample 557461 | NCBI WGS metagenome assembly CEAR01 (sample SAMEA3182075, study PRJEB8094) | gut metagenome | biome: human; feature: gut; material: Stool; isolation source: human stools | place: Canada | collected 2012-03-14 | reverse complement strand
ACCGTTTTTTTGCCCGGAATTCTTTTCCGAATAAGGGATTTATAATCGTTTTTCAGGGGTAAAAAGGGCGTTGAAATGCTTTTGTTGTCAAGGCGGACTTTCTTTTTTTCGATCTGTTGTCTTAGAAAAACAAAGGTATATTATATTTTTGGTGTTTACAAACGGGATCGGCTATGGCATAATGAAAACGAAAAGGGAACGCGATCTTCGCGACGGAGAAATCGACGGGCGAAATCGCAACGGAATACGACAAAAACGCAAATAAAACAAATAAAACAGAAAAAGGGAGAACAAAAATGAACTTTTTGAAAAAGGCGATTGCCTGCGCGCTGAGCGTGTTTTGCGCCGCGCTTGTCGGGTGTGGCGGCGGAACGGTTTCCGGCAGCGAAACGCCCGCAGAATCGGGTTCTGCGCCGGAAATGCAGAAGGAAACGATGCCGGATTACCTCGAAACGGCGGGAAAAGAAAAATTCACCGTAGGTATGTGGGTAGGAATCCCCGAATACAAAACGTATACGGACGAATTCGGAAGAGTTTTGAGAACCGAAGCGTGGACGGACGAAGAGTTCGACGCGCAGTATAAAATGATTGCCGACGCCGGGTTTACTTTGGCTTCTACGCCGAACGGCTTGTTCTCTTCGGAACACATCGTCAGATTGTGCGAGGCGGCGGAAAAATACGGGCTCGGTCAACTCGTGTGGGATACGGAATTGAACAAGATTCTTTTCGATTCCACGCTGACTGATGAGGAAGCGACGGTGAAGATCAGAAGGGCGGTCGTCGATTATGCCGATTACGATAGTTTTTACGGAAACATGATCACGGACGAGCCGAACGCGAGCGAATTTCCTCGTCTTGCGGAAGCCGCGCGCAGATATAAGACGGCGTTGCCGGACAAAATGTTCTATCTTAACCTGTTTCCCGTTTACGCGACCAACTTGCAGACCGGTTGCGACGATTATGAAGAATATCTCAGACAATACGAAACTCTGGAACTCGACTACGTTTGTTACGACAATTATCCTCTGAAAAAAGGCCCGGGCAATACCACCGTTTTAAAGGACGATTTTCTGTATAATATGCAACTTTGCAACAACATGCAGTCGAAACCGAAAACGTGGAGTTTTTTGCAGGCAATGGGTTTCGGCTCGATGAAAGAACCTGACTGCGAGGCAGATTTGCGCCTGCAACTGAACTGCGCTCTTGCTTACGGGCAGAAGGCAATACAGTGGTTCTGTTATTTTTCGCCCGGATACGGCGGATCGGAAAATTTCACGCCGGCGATTATCGCTCTGGACGGAACGCCGACCGCGAAATATGATTACGTGAAAACGGTTAACAACGAAATCGCCGCCTGGGGAGACGTTTATATGCGGTTTTCTCTGCAAAAAACGATGAACTTTATCGGCTCGGACAACGCGAAGGGAAGCAACGCCGCTTTTAACTATTATAAAACGGATAATTCCCATGCGAGGATAAGGAGTTTTTCGTGTCGGAAAGACGCGATCGCCGGCGCGTTCAAAGACGAGGAAGGAAGAGACGGATTTATGGTCGTGAATTACGACGCGCCGTCGTCCGAGGAAACAAATCGGATCGAGATTTCGTTTAATAACTGCACGAAGGCGATCGTGATCGGTCGGGACGGAAAGAAAACCGTGACCGAACCTCAGAACGGCAAACTGACGCTGGATCTGAAAGCAAGCGAAGGGGCGTTTGTCATCCCCCTTTATCTTTAAAATAAAAACACGGAGGAATCGGCATGAGAAAAATTTTATCGGCGATTTTATGTCTTGCGATAGCCGCAGGGCTTACGGCGGGGTTCACGGCTTGCGGCAACAATCGGACGGACGTCGCAGGCGGCGTCGTGGTGGTGAACAACGGCGACAGAATCTACGCGGAAGGCGCGGATCCTTCTTCTTTGAGCGTGATAGATATCGGTTTCACGGAAGCGGGATTCGGCAGAGAATGGCTTGTTGAAATGGCGAAGAGTTTCGTGCTGGAAAACAAGGAATACGAGATCGACCTCGAGGGCGATCCGTCTCTCGCAAGTTCGCTTAAAACAAAACTCGAATCGGGTAAAAACCTGAGCGATTTGTATTTCCCGCTCAATTCCGCGTGGGAAAACTACGCTTCGCGCGGGTGGCTCGAGCCGCTTGACGACGTGTATTCCGAAAAAGTCGACGGGGAAAACGGAAAGACGATCGAAGAAAAAACGGACGCAAATTATAAAGACTACGCCCGTTATAAAACAAACGAAGGCTCGCATTATTACATCATGCCCTGGAACGACACCGTTACCGGCATCGTTTACAACGTGAAGATGTTCGGGCAGTACGGTTGGGAGATTCCGGAAACCACGGACGAATTGGAAGAACTTTGCAAAAAGATTCTTGCCGACACGAACGGAAAGGTGAAGCCCTTCGCATACCCGGGGAAGATAGGCGGTTATTTCGATTATATCGGCATGACCTGGTGGATGCAGGCGAGCGGCGTGGACGGGGTGAAGAAATTTTTTGAATTCGGCTCGCCCGAAATTTACAATGCGACCGAACAGCCCGCCATCGGCAAAAAGCAGGCGCTTGAAGAGTTTTTGCGGTTTTACGCTCCCGAAAAGGGATATTGTATTCCGGGAAGCATGGGTAAAGACCACACTTCCTCGCAAATGGACTTTATCGGCGGCGCCGCGGCGATGATTCTTAACGCGAACTGGCTCGAGTGCGAGATGAAAACGAACATGTCGGAAGATTTCACGATGGGCATGATGAGCGTGCCTTATATTTCCACGGCAAAAAAGGACGAAAACGGCAATTACGTTAAGGTGAATTACACCGCGCCGCCGGATTATATTTTCATTCCGAAGGGCGCGGCGAACAAGAGCGGAGCGAAAAAATTTCTCGCGTATATGCAGAGAGACGATATGCTTGCCCTTTACACGAAGATTACGGGTAGTCCTCGTCCGTTCGGATACGATCTGACTGCGATAGAAGGTCTCAGCAAATTCAACGACGACGTTCTGAAAATCCGTTCGGAAAGCGCGACTTTCTTCGATTATTCGAGAGCGGGCGTGTATATGTACGGCTACGCGCAGAAATACATAGGCGGGCAACCTTATTCGGCGTTGATCCGCGGCGAAACGACTCCTTTACGGTTCTGCAACGTGGAATACGTCGAAGCGGACAACAATTGGGACGACTGGGTTGCGAAGTCGAATCTGTGAGGCGGCGATGACAAACGATATTGCAAAAGAAAAGCGCAGGCTCGCGTGGAAACGCAGGCTGTTTATCGCTTCGTTCATCACCGTTCCGCTGCTGCACTTTCTCATATTCACGTTTTACGTCAACGTGGATACGTTCGCGCTGTCCTTTCAGAAATTCAGCAATTCGGAGGGGAGATACGTATTCGTTAAATTTCTTAATTACGAGGAGTTTTTCAAATCGTTTTCGTCGCCGGGGAGCGTTATGGGCAAAGCGATCGTCAATTCGGTGCTGTTTTTCGTGGTGAACGATTTCGTTATCCTGCCGCTTGCGTTTGTTTCGGCGTTCTTCATGTATAAGAAAATGCCGCTTGCGGGTATGTTCCGCGTTCTGTTCTTTCTGCCGTCGATCATATCTACGGTCGTTCTCACGATGTTGTTTTCCTTTATGTTCGACAGCCGTATCGGCATCGTCGATCCCTTTTTGAGGCTGATCGGGCTGGAAAGGGTTATTCCCATACTCGGCTGGTTCGGCGACGTGAAAACGGCGATGCCTACCGTTCTGATTTATTGCGTATGGGCGGGCGTAGGTTCGAACGTTATCCTGATTTCGGGCGCTATGAGCCGGATTCCGACGGAAATGATCGAAGCGGGCAGGCTCGACGGACTTGGGATTTTCCGCGAAATGTTCGTGATCACTCTTCCGCTCACCGGGTCGCTCATGGCAACCCTTATGATGATGGGCGTTCCCGTAATTTTCACCCTGTTTCTGCAGCCGATGCTGCTTACGAACGGCGGACCGGACGGGGCGACTTATACAATCGGACTTTATATCGTGAACGCGATCAGAACGGAGGGGAGCCTTACCACGGGCGCGACGATCGGAGTGATATGCGCCGCCGTCGGAACACCGATCGTGGTGTTGCTCAGAAAACTGGTGGAAAAGGTTTTCCCCGCATACGAATATTGAGTCCGCCGACGATTGCGGTGTCGGCATATGACGGAAAGCGGCGGGATCGCCCTGCCGCCGGATAAAACAAGCGGAGAAAATCCGCATATAAAAAATAGCATATAAAAAATAACCGAAAGCCGGACGCAGACGAATGGCTTTCGGGTAAAATATCGGGAGGAAAATTTTATGAAGAAACTTTTATCGAAACTTGCCGTTTGCCTGATAGCAACGGCGCTCGTCCTTTCGCCGCTTGTCGGCGCAAGGCAGGCGAAGAAGGCCGACGCGGCGACGAAACGCACCGCCGTGGTTACGAGCCTTCTTACGAACAAAGGCAAAATCAACGCCGCCGACTGGGCGGTTGTGGGGGATAAGAACAACATCGACGTCTCGAACAACGGCAAAGTGTTCAAAGTAACGAACGCGACGTGGCCGGGATATCGTATTTTCCCCTATGCCACCGTTCCCGCAAACACCGGATATTTCGTGGAGATGGACGTTCTGAAAACGAACCCCGCGACAACGAAACTCAATCTTTCCGGTTACGTTACTAACTTCGGAAACGGCGCGGCGAGCAACATTTATCTTTCGTCGATCGGAATAGACGTCGGCGCGGGTACGAACTACGGCTCGAACGGCGACGGAAAAGCGGTGTGGAACGCCGTGAATACCACGCTCGAAGCGGGTTATCGCTATCGTTTCTGGTTCCGCATCAATCCGGAAGATTCTTCGCGCGGGGATTTAATCATCTATAAAAAATCGTTGGCGGACGAAAACGCCGATTACGCGGAGGGGTGCGTTCTCTACAAACTTTGCACCTTGACCGAGGAGGCTCATTACGCGCACGTTTATTTCGAAGGCGATATCGTGATCGATAATTTCGCCTTCAGAAAAGAAGACGGAACGGCGATTTTCGAAAGCGATTTTTCGGACGCGAACGTGTTCGATACCACGGGCGTTCCGCAGGACGGAAAACTATATAAAAACGGCGGAAACATAGTGAACGATTCTTATCTCAGACTTTCCACGGCGGATAAACTCGTTTCCGCGTTGAAAGTGACGGCGGGCGAAGGACTTGAAAACGTAATGGATCTCGAAACGCAGATCAAGGTTACTTCCACGGCGGGGAAAGCCGGAATCGTCCTCGGAATGAAAGACGAAAACGTGTCTTTCGGCGACGAGTCGGCGGCTACGCTCGCGTTTGAAAACACGGCAAACAACGATAACTGCGTAACGACGAAAATGAGCCTGATTTCCGGCGGAAAGACGAGCGAATCGACCGATCTCGGCGTGATGAGCGACGATATGCATTCGCTAAAACTCATAGGAAAAGCGGACGGCAGGCTGATTGTTTATAAAGACGGCCAGGAAGTCGCGACATATTCGGGCGTCGGTTTCGAAGGGTGCGCAGGCATAATGACCGACGGAACGGCGGGCGCGGAAATCTCTTTCAGCCCCGAGTTTACGATTAACGCTTATAAAAAAGAAATCGGCACCGGAAAAGATCTCGAAAACAACTTCAACACGGGGTATATCAATCCCGAATACTATGAAAACGATACTCACAACGCCGTATCTCTCGGCAATAACGCTCACGGAATAGTCGCGAAAGACGGTATTTTAAAATTCGACGGAACGAGCGACGGTACGCATTTTGCGATAAACGGCGTTTATGCCGATTTCATCCTTCAGTTCGACTGGATTAACTACGCGTGGGCAGATCGCCCGACGGACGGCAGCGGGAACGTAAGTTTTACCGCGAAACCCGCAAGCGGAGTCGGTACGGAACTTTATTCTCCTCTCGGCGTTTCATTCGGCAAAAAGGAGCCGACGGCTGGCTGGAACGACACGAAACTGCTTAGGTTGTTCGATACGTATAACCTCATACAGTTTATCAATTCGGACGAAACGGGGCTTGCGTACAACGAAACGATGGGAACGGGACTTGTCGCCGATCAGGTGACGCAAATCCGCGACGGAAAGATTAATTTCTACGAAGAAACCGTCAACGTCAAGATCGTCGCGAACGACGGCTTGCTCGAAGTTTACGGCGTCGTGATGAAAAACGGCGCGCCCGACGGCGAACACAAACTGCTTGCAAGTTTCGGATACGAAAATTGTACGGGATATATCTCCCTTTCCACGTCCGAAGCGGGCTATTTCGGAATCGACAATCTCAGAGTTACAAAGACGGACGGCTGGACGGCAGAACAGTACGCTTCTTACGAAAACTTCAAAACGATTGCCGACGAAAAGAAACCGGAAACGCTTGTCGCCCCCGTTCTTTCCCGTTCGGATAAAAAAGTAACCTGGGAAAGCGTCGCCGGAGCAACCGGATATATCGTTACGGTGAACGGCGTTGCCGGCGAGAAAATCGAAGGTACGGAATATATCCTTTCCGCGACCGAAGCGGGCGAGTACACGATCACGGTGAAAGCCGTGGGCGACGGAAAGGCTTATTTCGACAGTGAAGAAAGCGCGCCTGTCACGATCGAAATCGCGAACAAAGAAAGCGTAAACAAACCGGAAAGCGGTTCTTCGGGAGAGGAATCGGGCAAAGAATCGGGCGGATGCTTCGGTAGTTTCGGCGCTCCGGGCTTACTCGCGCTGGTGGCTTTTGCATCCGGGCTGATCGTAACAAAAAAGAAAGCGAAATAACTGACACAAACTCCGCGGTTGCCGCAGGGAAGAGAAAACTTCTCTGCGGCGGGCGTCGGAAGAGGAGAAGAGCAGATTGAAGAACTCATATAAAATCAAAAAATTCACCTCGGGGGAAAAGGTGGCGATATGGATCATATTCGCCGTGTTTTCCCTGTACGCGGTCACGTTGGTGTTTCCGTTTGTGTGGTGTTTTTACAATTCATTCAAGACAAATCCTGAGTTTTTCGGGGATATCTGGTCCATGCCGGAAATATGGCTGTTTTCAAATTGGAGCGATGCGATTCACCTGTCGGTAAGCGGCGTGAATATCATCGGTATGTTTGGCAATAGCGCGATTATCACCGTGGTTAACACGTTTATCAGCATATTTGTTTCCGCAATGACGGCTTACATAATTGCAAAATATAAGTTCCTCGGCAGTTCTGCGTTTTACGTAACCGCGCTCGTGCTTATGATGATTCCGTCCGTCGGCTCAATGGCGGCAACGTATAAAATGTACAACGATATCGGATTGTACGATACTTATATCGGCATCTTTATCGGCGCGTTCGGCGGGTTCGGATCGAGTTTCATTCTCCTGTACGGTTTCTTCAAAAATCTCGACTGGAGTTATGCGGAAGCCGCTTTTATCGACGGCGCGGGAGATTACGTCGTGTTTTTTAAAATTATGCTCCCCATGGCGATTCCGGGGCTTGTTTCGGTCGCTATATTATCCGCGATCGGCGTGTGGAACGATTATTTCACGATATATATGTTCGCGCCGTCAAAAGTGACGATCGCCGTCGGATTGCAAGGGCTGATCTCGCGGATGCAATTCAAGGCGAATTACCCGCTGTTGTTTGCGGTGATGATCATGTCGATCATTCCCGTCATCACGGTGTTTTCAATCTTTCAGAAAACGATAATGCAGAACACGACGATCGGAGGCGTCAAAGGTTAATGAATCCATTCAATCAGAAGATGTCGGAAAAACTCGGCGGGTTTCCGATCGGCGTGTGGGTACCTTATTACCGGAGCGATTTTTCGGTCGATTACCTTAAGGAGATTCGTTCTTGCGGTGTGAATTTCGTACCGAGTATTTCCAGCGGAGAGGAAGAGAGGAAAGCGATTGCCGCGGCGGGGCTGAAAGTTCTCCTGAACGACGACCGCGTTACATATTGCAACGTTACGGGAATCGGCAGGCTGAAAGAATGGCTTTCCGAATATACGCAGGACGAGAACGTGATCGGGATTTTCGTATGGGACGAACCCTCCCCCGCAATGATGAGGATCTGCGGAGCGATCAACGAAACGGTGCAGTCGATCTGCCCGGAAACTTTCGGGTTTATCAACCTTCATCCCGAATATTCCGACCGGGAAAAGCAGAGAGACGGCAAAACGTATGAAGAATACCTCGATTTTTTCGTTAAAACCTGCGCGCCGAAAGTGATCTGTTACGACAATTATCCTTTTTATAAAGACGGATTCCATGCCGATTCTTTCTTTTCAAATCTTTCCGATATCGCCGCCTGCGCCCGAAGAAACGGACTTCCTTTCTGGGCGTTTATTCAGAGCGCGTCTTTCGGCGAAAACATAAAACCTTCTGCCGCGCAGATGCGTTTTCAGGTGTTTGCGACGCTTGCCTACGGCGGGCAGGGGATTTTGTATTTCACCTATAGAGAGGTCGTTCACGAAAACGGTTTCGGCGCGGGACTTCTCGATCGCGAAGGAAAGAAAACCGATCTGTACTTCTGCGCGAAGGAAATCAATGCCGACGTTTCGAAAATGGGCAATCTTCTTCTTTCGCTGAAACATACGGGGGTTGCCGGAACGGGGAAATATCGTCGTTTTTCGACAACGGAATCGCCTTGCGAGGGAAAGGATCTTTTCATCGGATTGTTTTCCGGGGAAAACGGCGATTACGCTTTGGCGGTGAACGGGGATTTCGAGAACGAAACCGTAATAACGCGCGGCGGAAAAAAATATATGCTCGCCGCGGGCGGCGGAACGCTGATAAAACTTTGATCCTTTTTTCGATTTTTCGGTTGTGACGGAAGAAATTGTGTGTTAGAATGGTTGTAACGGATGATTTTCGTTTTGTCCGTTAATTGTTTGCGCGGGTGCGCGGTTTATGCCGGGCGGACAACGGTTTGTATTATTCCCGACCGGAATAAATAATACGAACCCTGCCAAAACGCAGAAAAGGAGAAAATCGTTATGAAATTCGTTAAAATTTCCGCAAAGTCCCTGCCGAGGGTGATGTATGCCCACGAGTGCGTGATCAGCGATATCAAGTGTAAAGCGCGAATCAACAACTATCACGAATTGACGTTTGTGGAAGAGGGAAGAATGCGCGTGCGATGCGACGAACTCGGGCTTGACGAGGTTATCGGTGACGGCGGTTTTTTCTTCGCTCCCGCCGATATCGCTTACGAAACGTCTATCGAAGGACGTTTCCACCACAGTTGCATGGCTTTTTTCGACGACGATACCTTTTCGGTCTGCAACGAAAACGAAGTGGTATACCGCAAAAGCGACAACAGGGTGTTCATAGCCCTGGAGGATATGTATATCCCCGTAGTCGGGAAAATATCGGGGTTCAGGACAAAAACCGTTCTCACGAGCATCATCGAAGGCGTGAACGGCGGAAACGAGGAGTACGCCAACCTGAAATGCTCGTGCCTTGCTTTGGAACTTCTGCTGTCCGTTGCGAAAAAGGAAGGGACGGAAACCGAACTTCCGAGCGACGGATATTATGCGGACAAAGTCAATAAATACATCGCGCAGAATTATAACGATCCCGACATCTGCATGAATATGATTGCGGAAAACGTAGGGCTTCATCCGAACTATATGAGTTCTCTTTACAAAAAGGTTACGGGCGAAAGCGTGATGTCGGTCGTGCGGAGCATGAGGATTTCTCAGGCTAAAAATCTTTTGCGACTCAACAAATATCTCGTGAAGGACGTTGCGCGGATGGTCGGATTTTCCGATTGCAATTATTTCTCCGTCCTTTTTCATAAAGTCGTCGGCGTGAGAGCCGAGGAGTATTATAAAACGTAAAACCCGGAAACACAACGCTTATGCCGGCTATGGTTCGTTTTATTCTTGTCTGGCATACCGATCAAGATTCGTTTTAATCCTGTCCGGCGTGGATACCGATAAAGAAAACTCTGTGCGCCGAATCGCAAAAACGAGAGGACGAGAAAACGAGAGAACGGCGCGCGAATAGTATATAAAAAGCGTAAAGTCGGTCTATAAGTCGATAAACAGCGATAAAGTTCTACGCGCGCTTCGGCGGACGGCAAAAAAGCGAGCGGGGCGGCGAATTTTTTAATTCGCCGCCCCGCCTTGTTTTGAAAACTTGTCATTCAAATATAAAATTTTCGATTAATCGACTTATAGCCGCTTATTTAAGATATTTCAATAGCGTATTATAGCCGTTTTCGTCGAGATTTTCGACAATGAAAGCCTTGTCCTTGACGGCTTGCTCCGCGGCTTTTTCGCCAAGACCGACGTAATACTTGTAGAGCGCCCTGAACTTATTGCCGTAATAAGCCGCGTATTCTTTGGTGAGTTTTTCGTCATACTTAACGCCGTTCGCCTCGCTCGCCTTTATCTGCGCGTCGTATTTTTCTTTCTGAGCGCGGTTATATTCGTCGACTTTTGCTTTTTCGGCGTCGCGTTTTTCGGTGACCTTTTCGATTTCGGCTTTTATTTTCTCGGCGGTTTCGGCGTCGAGATTTTTTATTTTGCGGTACAATTCGTCGTTAGCGTCGTCGATGTTCTGCCTCAACGTTCTCTTTTTGTTCTCGGCGGATTCGTTTACGCTTGTTTTTCCCGCGTCGAGCGCGTTTTTAAGCGCTTCTGCTTCGCCGCCGAAGACAGAGGATCTTCCCATTCCTCTTTTCACCATTGAGTTTTTGACGGTTTCATATTCGTCGGCGTAATCCGAATCGAGTTTTGCGAGTTTGTCTTTTTTATCGGTTTCGGCTTTGGTTATCTCGTCGGCGAGTTTTCTCACGGAAACGTTGTTCTTTTCCGTAAGATCCTCTTTTTCGCGGCTTAGAGCGGGTTCGTATTTATCCGTCGCCTCTTTCTTTATTTCTTCGTCGGTTTTTCCGTTGAAGTTTTTCGGCTCGTAATCTTTTATCGTCACGCCGCCGAAAGTGTGTTCTTTGTTGTTTTCGTAATCTTTTTTCAGATTGTCCAACTCGTTCTGAAGTTCGGTTTTCTTGTCCGCAGCGCTTAAAGCGGTCGCCGGATTATCGCCGGCGGGTTCTTTTCCGAACACCTTTTTCAAAGCGCAGGTTACCGTTTTTTCAAAGTTTTTATATTGGGTTTCTTTGTCCTCGTCCGCAATTCCCGCGGCGCTGAGAAAATCGCGCAGTTTAACAGATTTTTTCATTTTTTGTCCTCCGATGAAATTATTGTTGTGATTTTTGTATCACGACGGGTTTTCCGTTCTCAAGTCCCGCCGCGATTGTTTCGGATTCCGCGACGGGCGAGCGATCGTAAACGACGTTACCGGGCAGAAGTCTGATTCCGGATCTTGTCGCAATGCAGGTTTTCGCGTCGTCTTTGTCGCCGTTTCTGAGCAATAAGACGTTCCTGTCGGTATATCTGAGTTCCGGCGCGACGGCTTTTCCGAGAATCGTTATCGTACTCGATATCACGCCCGAAACGGTTTTCCGCGCCAGAAAATTCCCGTGAACGTCTTTCGTTATAAGATCGCCCCCGCCTTTGCAGAACGAAGCGTAAGCCTCGCTTATATGCGACGTTTTTGAAACCGCGACGCCTAATTTGCCGCTTGTCAGCGAAGCCATGCTCATATAATTGTTTTTTATAAAGTAAAACCTGAATTTCACGTTGTTCATCAGCACGCCGCAACTATAATCGAGTGTGTCGTCAAGCAACGTCGTTTCGCCTGTCGTCGGGCTTACTTTGAAAATAAACCGCGTGCCGGAAAACCTTTTGCCCGAAACGTAAATCAAAGATTCCTTCGACGAGTAAGTCGCGCTGTTTGCAATCAGTCCGCAGAGATGAAACTTCGCGTCGAATTGTCCGTCGGCGTATTTGTAAACGCTCAGAGCGTCGCCCCGGGAAACGGCGAAAAAGTCGCTCCCGAGATAGTATATTCTTTCCGGTTTTTTTATTTTTTTAACGTATCCCGTAACGGTGAGAGTGACGGTCATATTCGACGTCGCTCCGCCGACGACCGCGTAAACGACGTTTTCGCCGTTCTTTGTTTTAACGTCGCAGGTAAGCGGAAAAGTGCCGTCCCCTTTTTCGCATATTCTGATTCCGTTGAGATATATTTCCGCGGTGACGGAATTTGTTCCGTCGGCGGTCGGGCCGTCCGTCGTCGAGCCGTTGCCGGATCCCGCAGTCCCGTCCGCGCCGCCGAAAGCGGCGGAAAAAGTGAATGTCGCTTTATCGCCGCACGCCTCGAATTTTATTCCTTTTTGCAGAACGTCGCCGTAGAGCAGACCGATCGTTTCCGTTTCGGATATGGTGGTCACCTCGTCGAGTGTCGCCTGCTTTTCGTCTGCGGAAATACGTTTTTCGTTTTCGGTGGCTTTGTTGTAGGCGATTCGTCCGTAACCCGTTCCGTTGGGGTTTGTTTTGCGGATATCCGCGTATTTTTCGGTTTCGTATTTCATGAATAATACTCCAGTTTAAGTTCGGGCGCGGCGATGCGGGCGTCAACGCTTTTCGCGTCGAACCTCAGTTTGAATTTAACGCCTTTAAGGTTCGGCTTCAGAACGATCGGCTTGTCGCTCCCTTCCGTGACGTAAGAGTGTTTCACTCCGTCCACCGTAAACGAAACCGTCGCTTTGCTCCTGGAATAAAACGTGAATTTCGTGAGGGTTTTGGGCGCGGGAACGCCGAAGTCGCTTTCGCCGTTTTCCCAGATCATTTTGAGCGGATTGCCGTAAAGGAGTTTATCCTCGGTGTTCAGCGCGCAAACTCTGTTTAAAACCGGCGAAGTTCCGTAAAGTTGATAATTTCCGTCGCAGTCGATTATCATAAAATCGCTCAGCGTCGCGCCGTTTATCAGCACGGCTTCGAGCGTTCTCGGATCGAGCCTTAGAACCTGAACGGTGTTCACGTTGTCGTAATAAACTTTGACGCGTATATAGGCGTAGCCGTTGAAATACATTCCTTTAACGTAAACGTAGTCGGCGGCGAGCCTTTTTTCAAACCCGGCGGATATTTTCTGCGTGCTTACTCCGTCGAAACGGTATAACCCGTTCGTCGCCATAAACAGAATACAGTCGCCGCAGACGATTACGGAATCGGCGAAAATTCTGCCCGAACTGATAAACAGGTTGGTTGCGGAAAATTGCCGCTGATCGGTGTACGCCGAAATTCTCGTTATTCCGAAACTCCTGAAAACGTAAAGATAATCGCCGAAACTCACCACTTTGATCAGGTCGCCGCCCGGGTCATCCATTTCGATGAAGCCCGCTTCGGTGAGCGAAACGTTCCAGTTTGTCGGGTTGAAGTCGTCGGAAAACCAGAGCGTGTTTCTGTAACCGGGGGTGGTGACGAAAAGTCTTTCGAAGTGAATACACATCGAAGTGATTTCGGGCGCGTCGGGAACGATCGTGAGTTTCGTTCCGTCGAAAATACAGATTCCGCCTCCGCTTTTTGAAAATATCATCACGTTTCTGCCGTTGTAATTGTACGGAACTCCCACGGGGTCGGAATCAAAAGTCGTCGCGGTCAGTTTTGTGAACGTTCCTCCGCCGAAAGGGCAGACGTAGAGATATTTATCTTCGCAATAAATCAGGACTTTGTGCGTGGGATTGTTTTTGATGTCGTAATTTTTGAAAAGGTAACATTTGCGAATCATTATGCCGGCGGGGCAAACGTATTCTTCGAGAACGTCGAACCCTTCCCCGGGGACGAGCGTGCCGTCCGTCGGGTCGAAGTTTTCCATCGTCCTCGGATAAACGAATCCGTCGGGCGCGGTGGCGAGAACGTCGTTGAAGCCCCTTATCGGGTCTATTTTAACGGTGAGTTCCCGCGGGGATTTTATTTTCGTTTTTCTCGCGGTCATTTCCACACCCTCGAAGTCGTTATTTTTCCCGCTCTTTTCTTCGGCTGAATTATCCCGGCGACAGCGTTTTTGAACTTGCTTTCCCAGTTTGCCGCTTCGGAATATCTCCCGCCGATCATGCAGTATTCCGCCGCGATTCCGTAGCAGAAAACGGTTTTGCCCAATGGCGTTTTTTCATATTCGAAATCGCCGTCCGCGGTTTTTTCGGACGGGATGTAATCGTATACGACGGTGAGTTCCCCTGCGACTTTTTCCGTTTCGAGATAGCCCTCTCCCACGGAGAAGACGAGGGCGACTCCGCTTTGCGCGCGCACGCTTTTTATTCTGAGCGGCGTTTCGGAAAGGGTTGAAAAAAGCGTTTTGCCGGGCTGTATCGTTTCCTCTTTCGTTATAGGGTAGTATGCGGTCGCCACCTCGGCAAGAGTGTCGTTATAACACTTTAAAAACACGTCCGTTTTCGCTTTGTTTTCGCCCGAAAGTTCCTGCGTTGCGTCGGAAAGCGCGGCGTAAAGCGTTTCGTCGCCAAGGATTCTCGCGGTGTCTTTTATAATGTCTTTTATGGTCATTTTCGTCCTCCTTTTTAGCCGCAGGCGGTTGCTTTAAAAGCGACCGCCTGCGGCTCTTCCGATAAAATAATGATTGTCACAAATCGTCGTTTATCGGCTTATACGGCAACTTATGCCGTTTGATGAGTGATTTTCCGGCGGGTTTACGCTTCGGTTATGCCGGAGAGCATCGCCTGACCGCACGGTCTGGAGCAGATGAGTTCGGCGTATTTGACGAGCGTGGCGGTGTAAGTGGCTTTGCCCGCAACCTGTTTGATAACCTTTCCGTCGTCGCCCTCGAGCCACTGCCAGTCGCAAAGTTGATGAAGAGCAAAGTCGTCGGTGTTCAGAAGGTACATCGTTCCGCTCGGGCAGAATCTGTCCGAAACGATGGGAATACCGTTGTAAGTGAGGGCTTTGAATCCGCCTTTGAGGTTTTCCACGTCGAGGTTTCTCTTGTAGGTGGCGAGGTGTTTCATAAACGCTCTCTTAACGCCGGCGGAGCAGATGATGAAGTTGATTTTGCTGCCGGTGTTTTCGTCGACGTAGTCTATCGCTTCCTGGATCGCGGTTTCGCTTATGTCGCCGACGGAAGTTTTCATGTAGGGAACGAGCCATTTGTTGTTCGCTCTGTTCAGTCCGTAAATGTTGCCCGTGGAGGCGAAAATCGCTTTAAGACCGGTGAGTTCCTGCTTGTAAGAACCCTGAACGGTTACGAGCGAGTTCGCGGGAACGGTGGTGGAAGTTACGCCCGCGCCGTCGATGGTGAAGGTGTTGTTTGCTTTGTCCACGTCCTTAACTCTTCTCGTGCCGACGGTGAGTTTCGCGCCGTCCGCGCTGTAGAAGTCGATCATCATGCCGGGTACGACGGATTTGACGTCGGCGCAGGTGATCGTGTTGTCCTTAACGGAAGACACCTTGGCGATTACGCCCGTTCCGTCGCCGAAGAGCATTCTGCCCATGTTGAGCGCGGAAGATTTGACGAGTCCTTCCATTTCGGCGTTGAGAAGATTGACGAACGCGCCCGCGTCCGATGCCGACGCCCTCATCGCTTTATCCGAAATTTCGATCGTACCGTAAAGGTTTTTAAGGGTACAGACGAGTTGCTCGTAGTTATTCCCCGCGGAAATAGGCAGATCGCCGTCCTCCGTGCCTGCGCCGATACCGCCGTTAACGCCGTACTGCGCGAGTTTTCTTACTTCCTTGCCCCAAACGTCCGAAGAGGTCTGCTTGATCCTTGCGAGGAAGGGGTTGATTTCGGTGTTGAGTTGCTCTGCAACCACGTCGAGATAGAGTGTTTTAAGCGCTTTGTCTGCGCTGCTGATTGTTACCATATTTTATTCCTCCGATTAATAATAGATTTATAGCATTTATCGATTTATAGCCCGAGATTTGTTTTAACGAGCCTTCCGGCTTCTTCGAAAGTTCTCGGTTTTTTCGGCGGCGCGGTCACCGCCGTTCCGAACACCGGCGGCGCGATCGGTCTGTTTTTGAACACGCGAAGAAGATACGCTTTAACGGCTTCTTCGGCGTCGATGGTTTCCGTCTTTTCGCTCGTCGGGTTTTGTTCCCGGACCTCGCCGCCGTCGCTTATTTTCGCTTCGGCGGGCGGGGTCCGGTTATTTTCTTCGGGCGGGATTGCGTCCTCGTCGCCGCCCGTAAGAATTTCATAAACGTCTTTTTCTTTTTTCGCGGCGTTCTCCGCGGTAAGTTTTTCCGTCGCGTCGGTTTCGGCGGCAAATTCTTTTTCCGCCGGGCTTATCGTCGCGTCCGCGTCGTTTGTTGCGGCGTCGTTTGCCGTAACTTTCTTGTCCGCGGCGGCTGTATTCGCCGCAAATTCTTTGTCTGTCGCGGCTATCTGCGCCGCAGAGCCGTCCCCTGAAATTTTATCCTTTCCGGAGGAAGCGCAAAGCCGCGTTATTTCCTCGTTCTTCTTTAAAATTTCTCCCTCGAGTTCCCTAAGTCTTATGCTGCGTCTGGTAAATTCGGACTCAAGATTCCCGTACGCCTTAAGAAGCGACTTCACGTCCTTAAATTTTCCCAACGAGATTTCGGTTGCCGCCGCGCCTTCGTCTTTTTTCGCCTCCGCGACTTGCGCCGCAACCTCCGTTTGTTCGTTACCTGTTTGTTTAATATCGTTTCGCTCCATATTCCCGTTTCACCTCGTGTAGTTTATTTGATGTTTATGGCGTTGCCGATTTCGACGGCGTTTTCTTCCGCCGCCAGGGCAAGTTTATGCCGTCTTAAATGTTCCACGGCGTTTTTCTTCGTCGTTTCGTTTTTTCTCACCGCTTCGCTTTCGGCTGAGAGCAAAAACCTCGTGTGTTCCGCAACGTGCAGTTTGTGGTCGTCGTATTCGTCCGCGTCCATGGGCTGCTTAAAGCCGGTAAGGTTTTCTTCAGCGGCTTTATTTATGTGCAGGCTTTCTATGTCGAGCGTGTTGTCTATCGAACCGAAGCCGAGAATTTCAAGCACTTTCGCCTTCGTTCTTTCGGACATTTTTCCGCTGGCATCGGAAAGCAAACCCGCGCCTATAAGTTCGTAAACCGCGCTTTTCTTCTGAGCGGGCGTAAACGAAAGTTCGCTTTCGGTGTCGAAAACCACGTCGTCCGAACCTATGTCGGAAGAGTTGAAATAGTGCAGTTCCACTTTGCCGTGATCGCCCGCCGTTCGCATAAGTCTCGTGTCGGTCGCGAATTGTTTGAAAAGCCTTATTATATGCTTTGCCGTTTCCTTTTCGGCGGCGCGGATATTTTCCGTAACGGAATTAAGCCTTGCGTCCTCCTGTTCGATGAGAAGTTGCAACGCCACGCCGGAAGTTCCCGCGGCGAAGTCGGCCGACCTTGTGAATTCGCTCACGCCGCTTAAGAGAATGAATTCGCTTAAAAGTCTGTCTTCCTCTCTGTTGAGGTCGGTCGGGATCGCGCCCATTCCCATAAGCGACGGCGGGGTAGAACCCTGTCTGTAAACGATGATTTTTCCGGGCGAAAGTCCTTCTTCCGCGAGTTCGTCGGTGTCCACCGAGCCGTCCTCCACGGCGACGACGCCCATCGTGAGCCTGTTGAGAAATTCCTGTTTGCGGTTTTTCACGGCGTTGTAGGCTTTCTGAACGGGGATAAGTCTTTCCACCATCGAAATGCCGAAAAAGCATCCCGATTTGTCTATCGAATTCTGTTTTACGAAGGGGAAAGTTCTTCTTCCTTCCACGCCGTTCGCGTAGGGGAGTTCGCCCATGAACAAAATTGCCTTTTCGCAGGCGATGATAAGTCTGCCGTTCGGGAATTCCGAAGAGGGGCGTTCGTATTTTTCGACGACGAGCGCGCTGTCGTGCGCGACGGATTTTCCCGCAACGCCTTTATACGCGCCGTAAACGTCCACGTCCGAGCCTTCGGTTTTTATGCCGTAAAGTCGTTCGATGTCCGCAACTTTCATCGCTCTCGCCCTTATGATGCTCTCGCATTGTTCAACCGTTTCGTAGCAGAGCGAATCGGGGTAAATCTCGAACGGAGAAACGGATTCCACCGTTATATCGCCCTCGTAAACGTGAGTTCCGTTCACTTCGCCGAGCAGTTTGCCCGCGTTCGGGTTCCACCCCACGAAGTAAAATCCCGTTCCGCACGATTCGCTCCAGCCCGTCGTCTTGGAAATTACGTCCTCGAGTTTCAGTCTCTGATAGGTCGAATTCACGAGTTCGGTTGAAAGTTTGGCGTTTTTGATGTCGCTTTCTTCCGCGCCGGCGGCTCTCACGCTCATAACGGGGCGTATTCTCGTGAGCCTTGCGATTCGGGAGTCGATTATCGGCGCGATGTGATTGAACACGCTTCTGTTCTGCCAATAATAGAATTTTTCCTCTTCTTCCACCTCGCCGCGCGGAGTTATTTCGCAATACTGATTGCCGTGAAGATATTCGAGGTCGAGTTCCCATTGTCGCTCGAGATCCCGTCTTTCTTCCTGCCTTTTGTAGAAATCGGAGAAAACGTCGCGCAGAATTTCGTCGTACGTTTTATCTTTTTCCGATATCTTTCGCTTTTTGATCTGTTCGCCGATTGTCATTTTTCGGTTTGTCCTCCAATAATTTTAGTAGTCTTGATTTTTCTTTTTCAAGGTCGTCGTCGGAAATTTCCGCGATATCCCCGTCGTCCGCGGTTATGCCGAACAGGAGTTTTGCGGCGGAAATATCCGGCGGAACGGATTTTTTCGTCACTTTTCGTTTGGTGAGTTTAAGTTCGTCCTCCGTTTCCGCAAACTCTTCTATCGTTTCCGTCGTGTCGTAGCCGATAGCGCGTTTAACGAGCGCCTTTTCGATTTTCTGTCTTGTTTTCTCGTCCATATTTCTAAGGAGCCGAGAATGTCTTAGCCGGATTCCCGGGCTTGATAAAATCCCGATTCCTCTTTTCGATCACCCCCGAAGCAGTTGAATTTGGCGCAAGTATAACCGAGAAATCGCAACAATCAAGACATTTGGGAACTTAAACGGGAAAATTTTTTTCGGGAAAGGCGGATAAACGGTTGCAATAACGAAAAAAATATGCTATCATTAACAGGCTTGAATCAGAAATCGACTTACGGCCTCATGGTCAAGCGGTTAAGACGCTGCCCTCTCACGGCAGAATCTGCGGTTCGATTCCGCATGGGGCTACCAAAAAAAAGACGCCAACGATTGTTGGCGTCTTTTTTTTGGTAGCCCCTGAACGGAATCTACGCGGCAAACTACGTTTGCCGTCGTTCGTATTCGCGTAAGCGAATCTTGCCGAGGGATTCCCGCTTGCGGGAAACGGCAAATTCCGCAAATGATTACAAACAAAAAGTATTTGAAATCTACGCGGCAAACTATGTTTGCCGTCGTCCGTCAGTTTGCCGCAAAACATTTTTTACCAAAGAACGTAATTCATCGGCATTTTTGTGGATAATCCGTTTGACTTTTCCGAAATCCTATTATATAATTGAAACATAAAATCATCAATACAAAACAGGAGAGAAATAATATGGCATTTTCTGAATTTCTTGACGGCAGACGCAACGCCGCAAAGGAACTCGTTAAAGAACTCGGCAACAGTTTCTCTTACGTCAGCGTTTTAGGAACGGACGTGAGAGCCTCGCTGTATACCGCCGACTTCAAATCGTCCAACGCGCGCGACGGCGCGGGAGAGTGCGGCTTCGCGCTGAGAATGTGGAACGGCGGAGCGTATTTCGAGTATTCGCTCGACGATATCTCGGGCAATATCCGCGACTTGGCGAAAAAAATCGTCAAAGAGGCGGTTCCGTCGAAAACCCTTACGGATAAAGAAATCAAACCGGGCGAACCGCTCGACGAACCCCTCGTTCAATCTTTCGTGAGAGAAAACGACTTCGACGATTATTCCGACGAAGAACGCCTTGCTTTCTGCAAAAAAGTAAGGGATATGGCAAAAGCGAAGAGCGACAAAGTCGTCAACGCGACGGGATATCTTCAGCCGTTCACGGTTTCAAAACTTTTCGTTTCCAAAAACAGAGAACTCGACCAGTATTACGGCTGGGTGAACGCGATGGTTATCGCTATTTATAACGACGGAAAAATCGTCCGCGCGAGAGAGGACGCTTATTCCACGAAGATAGCCGACGTAATGGCGGAATTGCCGACCAAAATCGACGCGCTTATCGCAAAAGCGGAAAAACTTGCCAAAGCGAAACCGATTAAACCGGGCGTTTACGACGTTATAACGGACAGTTCCATAAGCGGACTCATCGCTCACGAGGCGTTCGGTCACGGCGTGGAAATGGATCAGTTTGTAAAGGACAGAGCGCTCGCCAAGGAATACGTGGGCAAATACGTCGCTTCGCCCGTCACGAATATGCGCGACGGCGCGGCGGCGGTCGTTTCGGCGGCGTCGTTCTTCTTCGACGACGAAGGCGTCCTTGCGGGCGACACGCAGATTATAAAAGACGGCATACTCGTAGCCGGAATGTGCGACAACGTTTCGGCAAGTCAGCTCGGCGTTATCCCCACGGGCAACGGCAGAAGAGAGAGTTATAAGAGAAAGGCTTATACGAGAATGACTAACACCTTCTTTGAACCGGGGAAAGATAAACTCGAAGACATGATCGCTTCGGTTAAGCGCGGATATATGCTTTTCGAAACGAACAACGGAATGGAAGATCCCAAAAACTGGCAGATACAATGCACCGCGGAATACGGAATCGAGATAATCGACGGCAAACTCACCGACAATTACGTTTCGCCGGTAGTCATCAGCGGAAGCGTTCCCGAGCTTCTGAAGTCGATAACGATGGTTTCGGACGGAAAGGAGATAATCGGCGCGGGAATGTGCGGAAAAGGTTATAAAGAATGGGTGAGGGTTACCGACGGCGGACCCGCGCTCAAAGTGAGGGCTAAACTTGCATGAATAATCGAATCGAATTGCTTAAAAAACTTCTTGAAGAAAATAAAGACGTATCCGATTACAAAATCAATCGGACGAACACTTTGTCGAGCGAATTGTTCTTCGTTCACAGAACTCTCGAAACTTCGCGCGCGACCGACGTTTGCGATACCGGCGTGACCGTTTACGTCGATCACGACGGAAAGAAAGGCGAATCGGCTTTCGCCGTTTACGAATCTATGACGGAAACCGACCTGAAACTTAAGATCGCCGAGGCGGCGGCGCGGGCAAAACTCGTTTTCAACGAGCCTTACGATATTCCCGGCGGCGAAAAAACGGAAAGGGAAGTTCCCTCGAATTTCCGCGATTACGAACCTAAGGAACTCGCGGCGAAAATCGCCGAAGCCGCTTTCAAAGCCGATCGTTACGAAAACGGCTCGATAAACGCGCTGGAAGTTTTCGTTTATAAACACGTAAAAACAGTCGTGAACAGCAAGAGCGTCGACGTGACGGAAGTCAAATACGACGCTATGATCGAGGCTATACCCACATGGAACGAAAACGGCGAATCCGTAGAACTTTACGAGGCTTATCGTTTCACGGAATTCGACGCGGACGAAATAACGGCGGAAACAGACGAAAAGATGAGAGAAGTACGCGACAGAAAACACGCCGTCAAACCCGCGGAAAAAATCGAAGCGGACGTCGTTTTGAACGTGAAAGAGGCGGGCGAACTTTTCTCCGAACTCGCTTCCGATTTAACTTACGCGTCTGTTTATTCGCATTATAATCTCCATAAAATCGGCGACGATCTGCAAAACGGCGACGGCGACAAAATCACGCTCGAAATGAAAGGCGCGATGAAGGGCAGCGAATATTCCGCGGCGTTCGATGCGGACGGCGTTTCGCTCGCCGATAAAAAAATAATATCGGGCGGAAAAGTCGAGGGATATTTCGGTACGAACAGGTTTGCTTCCTATCTCGGCGAGAAACCCACGGGCGATCTTAAATGCGTGAGCGTGGAAAAGGGCAGCCTTACGGATAAAGAACTCGCCGAAAAGCCGTATCTCGAGTGCGTTTCGCTCTCCGGCTTGCAAATAGACCTTTATAATGACTATATCGGCGGCGAAATAAGGCTCGCGTATTATCGTCACGACGGGCTGGTCGAGCCGGTCACCGGAATTTCGATGAGCGGCAAACTCTCCGAAGTTCTTGCGGGTATAAGGCTTTCCGATAAGACGAAGGTGCGCGGATATTACGGCGGACCTTATAAAGTTCTTCTCAAAGGAATGGAAATAATTTAAAAAAACAAGGGGACCGCGGGCGGTCGTTTTAACGCAAAAGCCGGCGGCTTGAGGGTAATTATGAAAGAAACTTTCGAATGGATACAGTCCTGGTGCGACCACGCGGATAAAAACGATTTGCCGAGAGTTCTGCTCGTCGGCGACAGTATTGTGCGCGCATATCGGGAAAAAGTCGGGGAATTGCTCCGCGGTAAATATTACGTCGATTATATCGCGACTTCTTACGCGATAGATCAGCCGATTTACGTTAATCTTATAACGGCTTTCGCCAAAGATTCGGATTACGCGCTGATTTATTTCAATCACGGTCTGCACGGATTGCATATGACGGACAGAGTTTACGGCGAAGGCGTCGAAAAATTGCTCGCCGATATCGGCAAAGGCAAAAAAGTCGTTCTGGCAACGTCCACGCTCGTCAAGGAAAAGGGCAACGCGAGGATAGATTATCGTCAGACGGGTATAGTTCTCCGCAGAAATCGGGTTATGGAGAAAATCGCCGCGAGAAACGGTTACGCTATGGACGACCTTTACGCCGTGAGCGCGAACATCCCCAACGAATACAGGCTGGAGGACGGAACGCATTACGACGAAAAGGGCAGCGCGCGCCTTGCGGAATCGGTTGCGAGGGCGATTCTCGGAGCCGGCGGAAACAAAGAGAAAAACGAGGGCTGAAAAGCCCCGGATTTGCGAAATATTATAAAATCATCTCTCAAAATGCATAAAAAAAGTTGACGGAGAGAATAAAAGATGATATAATCGCTAAGTGATTATCCGTAAAGGTATGCAAATCGGTACGGATATTCGTTTAAAATGCTTTCTTTAAACGGGTTAGGGTCCGTTTTCAGAATATCCAAATCTATAAGGAGGTAAAAAATGCCAACTATCAACCAACTCATCAAGCAAGGCAGAGTAACGGCAAAGGACAAGTGTAAGACTCCTATCATGGGTCATTGCCCGCAGAAAAGAGGCGTTTGCCTTTCGGTAACCACCACTTCTCCCAAAAAGCCTAACTCGGCGCTTCGTAAGATCGCGAGAGTACGTCTTACGAATAAGCAGGAAGGAACGGTTTACATTCCCGGCGAAGGACACAACCTTCAGGAACACAGTTCCGTGCTTATCCGCGGCGGAAGAGTAAGAGATTTGCCCGGCGTAAGATATCATATCATCCGCGGCACGCTCGATACCGCAGGCGTTGCGAAGAGAAAGCAAGCAAGAAGCAAATACGGCGCTAAACGCCCCAAATAATTAACAGATAATTATTTTCGTTTTGCTTAAACACAATTCCTACTTATGGCGGAGATTCTGAAACGCCCGAAAAGTAGGCAGTACGACGTCACGGACGTCGGAAGGTTCGCTCCCCGAGGCGAAAACAAAAAGCCGAAGGTTTAAGAGCGATAGCTGTACACGGGTTATATTTTATATACCCTAAATAATTTAAAGGAGGACAACAATTATGCCAAGAAGAGGTGGCGTACCCAAGAGGGACGTATTACCCGATCCTATATACGGCAATAAAGTGCTTACCAAACTTATCAATCAGGTAATGCTTGACGGAAAGAAAGGTACTGCGCAGACGATCGTATACGACGCTTTGAAGAAATCGTCCGAAAAACTCGGCGTTGAGCCGATGGACGTATTCAATCAGGCGATGAATAACGTTATGCCCGTTCTCGAAGTTAAAGCGAGAAGAGTCGGCGGTTCGAACTATCAGGTTCCTATCGAAATCAGACCGGAGAGAAGACAAACTCTCGCGATCCGTTGGATAGTCGCGAGCGCGAGAAAGAGAAGCGACCGCGAAATGTGCAACAAACTTGCATCCGAACTGATGGACGCTTATAACAACGCCGGCGGAGCCGTAAAGAAGAAGGAAGATACTCACAGAATGGCGGAAGCAAACAAGGCGTTTGCTCATTACCGCTGGTAATTCTTTATCGGCGGAAAAGTCGCGGAGCGGTTGTCGTTTCCGCGGCGACGAAGCCGGAAAGAGTTTTTTATATGAAGGAGTAATTTTACAAATATGCCAAGACAATACGACTTACAACATACCAGAAACATCGGTATCATGGCGCACATCGACGCGGGTAAGACTACTACGACCGAGCGTATTCTTTTCTACACGGGAAAGACTCATAAACTCGGCGAAGTTCACGACGGAGCCGCAACGATGGACTTCATGGTACAGGAACAGGAAAGAGGTATAACGATTTGTTCTGCCGCTACCACTTGTTTCTGGAAAGGCAACAGAATTAACATCATCGATACTCCGGGACACGTTGACTTCACCGTCGAAGTTGAAAGATCTCTGAGAGTTCTCGACGGAGCCGTGGCGACTTTCTGCGCCAAGGGCGGCGTTGAGCCTCAGTCCGAAACGGTATGGCGTCAGGCGGACAAATATCACGTTCCGCGTATCGCGTACGTAAACAAAATGGATATCAACGGCGCTAATTTCGACAACGCCGTACAGATGATGAAAGACAGATTGAAGGCCAACGCCGTTCCCATCTGCCTTCCCATCGGCAAAGAAGACACTTTCTGCGGAATTATCGACCTTGTCGCCAACGACTCGATAATTTATCACGACGACCTCGGTAAAGATTTCACGGTAGGACCTATCCCCGCGGAATACGCCGACAAAGCCGCCGAAGCCAGACAAGCCCTTATGGAGGTTTGCGCGGAGCAGGACGACGCTTTAATGGAAAAATTCTTCGAAACGGGCGAACTTTCTCCCGAAGAGATGAAGGCAGCCATCAGAAAGGGAACTCTTGCGATGAAGATTAACCCCGTCCTTTGCGGATCGAGTTATAAGAACAGAGGCGTTCAGCATCTTCTCGACGCAATCGTGGATTATCTTCCCAGCCCGATCGACGTCGATCACGTTAAAGGCGTCAACCCCGATACGGACGTAGAAGAAATCAGAAAGACCGACGACGAAGAACCGTTCGCAGGTCTTGCGTTCAAGATGGTAGCCGATCCGTTCGTAGGTAAACTTGCGTACTTCAGAGTTTATTCGGGTACTTTATCCGCAGGCTCTTACGTATACAACGCTTCGAAAGGCAAAAAGGAAAGAGTCGGAAGACTTCTTCTTATGCACGCTAACCACAGAGAGGAAATCGACAAGATTTATTCCGGAGATATCTGCGCTATCGTAGGACTTAAAGAAACCACCACGGGCGACACGCTCTGCGATGAAAATCATCCGATAATCCTTGAAAAGATGGAATTCCCCGAACCGGTTATTCAGGTAGCCATCGAGCCTAAGACGAAAGCAGGTCAGGAAAAAATGACGCTCGCTCTTCTTAAACTCGCCGAGGAAGATCCCACTTTCAAATTCTATACCGATAAAGAAACGGGACAGACGATAATCGCCGGAATGGGCGAACTTCACCTTGAAATAATCGTCGACAGACTTCTCAGAGAATTCAAGGTCGAAGCGACCGTCGGTAAGCCGCAAGTTTCTTATAAGGAAACGTTCAGGAAAGCCGTCGACGCCGAAGGAATGTACAAAAGACAGTCCGGCGGTAAAGGTCAGTACGGTCATTGTAAAGTCAGATTCGAGCCTTTGGAATCCGGTCAGGGCTTCCAGTTCGTCGACGAAACGGTCGGCGGCTCTATTCCGAAGGAATATATCGAACCCGTCAGAAAGGGTATCGAAGAAGCGTCGAAGAACGGTTATCTTGCCGGATACGAAATGGTCGACTTCAAAGCGACCGTTTACGACGGATCTTACCACGAAGTCGACTCTTCGGAAATGGCGTTCAAGATCGCAGGATCTCTTGCTTTCAAGGACGGTATGAAGAAGGCTAACCCCGTTCTCTTAGAGCCTATAATGAAGGTTGAAATAGTAACTCCCGAAGATTACTTCGGCGACCTTATGGGTAACGTATCGTCGAGAAGAGGTACTATTCTCGGAACGGAAGACAGAAACGGCTCGAAGGTCATCGATTCCTACATTCCGCTTTCGGAGATGTTCGGTTACGCAACGGAACTTCGTTCGAGAACTCAGGGAAGAGGTCAGTTCACAATGCAGTTCGACCACTTCAACGAATGTCCGAAGTCCATTGCCGAGAAGATTGTCGGAGAAAGATCGGTTAAGCACGACGACTAATCCGTATTCTTAACAGTTATCATTCTTATGCGGGGCAGCCCCGCGAAGAAAACGTTATTCGTTCAGTTCTTCCGCGGAAATCCCGCGAAGAAAATATTATCAAGGTTATCATACCGAAAGGTATATAATACAAAAAATAAAAAATAAAAAAACAACCAAATTTAATTAAATTGGAGGAAAACAACTATGGCAAAAGCAAAATTTGACAGAAGTTTACCGCACGTAAACATCGGTACCATCGGACACGTTGACCACGGCAAGACTACTTTGACCGCTGCAATCACGATGGTTATGGCTTGCAAAGGCGACGCAGAGAAGATGAGATACGATCAGATCGATAAAGCGCCCGAAGAAAAAGCAAGAGGTATTACGATTAACACCGCTCACGTTGAGTATAAGACCGATAAACGTCACTACGCTCACGTTGACTGCCCCGGACACGCAGACTACGTTAAGAACATGATTACCGGCGCTGCGCAGATGGACGGCGCAATCCTTGTTGTTGCCGCTACAGACGGTCCGATGCCGCAGACCAGAGAACACATCCTTCTTGCTCGTCAGGTTGGCGTTCCCTACATCATCGTATTCCTTAACAAGTGCGATCAGGTAGACGATCCCGAACTTCTCGAACTCGTTGAAATGGAAGTCAGAGGACTTCTTGACGAATACGGATTCCCCGGCGACGATACTCCTATCATTAAGGGTTCTGCTCTTAAGGCTTTGGAAAAGGCTTCGTCCGGCTGCCCCGATGCGGAAGTTCTTGCCGCTCCCGAATGCAAATGCATTCTTGACCTTATGGATGCTATCGACAACTACATCCCCACTCCCGAAAGAGACGACGCTAAGCCGTTCCTTCTTCCTGTAGAAGACGTATTCACGATCTCCGGTCGTGGTACCGTTGCAACCGGAAGAGTTGAAAGAGGTGTTGCGCACGTCGGCGATCCCGTTGAAATCGTCGGACTTCAGGAAAAACCCACCACTTCGGTTATTACCGGTCTTGAAATGTTCAGAAAGACCCTTGACGAGGCTCAGGCAGGCGATAACGTCGGCGCTCTTCTTCGTGGTATCGACAGAACCGGTATCGAAAGAGGGCAGGTTATTGCTAAACCCGGTTCCGTTCACGCTCACACCGAGTTCAGCGGTCAGGTTTACGTCCTTACTAAAGAAGAAGGCGGAAGACACACTCCGTTCTTCAACAACTACAGACCTCAGTTCTATTTCAGAACTACCGACGTTACCGGAACCATCAAACTTCCCGACGGCGTTGAAATGGTTATGCCCGGCGACCACATAACGATCGACGTTACCCTCATCACTCCTATCGCTTGTGAAGAAGGTCTTCGTTTCGCTATCCGTGAAGGCGGCAGAACCGTTGGTTCGGGCGTTGTTGCCAAGATCATTAAATAATCGATCTTAAGCGATTTCACTCGATAACCTATCGATAAAATGCTTGAAAATCCCGCTGCAAAGCGGCGGGATTTTTTTGCGTATCCTGAATAATTGTTTTATTTGTATAATGCCGTAAGGCGCGATTGTCGGAGCGATATCGACGGGAAACGGTTATGCCGAATAAGGAAATTGCGGTGAATTTTGCGAACGTTTGAAAAAAATCGTCCGCGGCGCGCATATTCTCTTGTTAGAAAACGTTATTTGTGTTAATATATTCGCGTCAGAGGCTCAAAACGATGCCTCATTGATTTCGTCGGATTTAGCGTTCAACGTTGCCGACGACCGACGGGGAGAAAAAATGGAAGATAAAATACCGATCGAAAAGAAAGACTTATCGCAATTTTTTGCCGGTTCTCACGACTATCTCGTGATGCTGAATTTATACGATTCCGCCGTAAGGCAACTCAAATTGAAGTTCGAGGTTTTAAACAACGAATTCAAGGTTTTATACGCCCGCAACCCGATTCATCATATCGACAGCAGGGTTAAATCTCCGCGCAGCATAATCGCGAAACTCGAGAAGAAAGGCTATGAAATATCGCTGGAATCGGCAAAAAAGAACGTGAACGACATCGCGGGGGTGAGAGTGGTCTGCAACTATATCGACGACGTATACAGCGTTGCGGAGATGCTCAAACGCCAGACCGACCTTGAAATAGTGAAGATTCAGGACTATATAAAAACGCCGAATTATAACGGTTACAGGTCGTTGCACCTTGATATCAGAGTCCCCGTGTTTTTGTCGGACAGAACGGAATACGTCATCGCGGAAGTACAGATAAGGACGATAGCGATGGATTTCTGGGCGAGTCTGGAGCACGATATCCGTTACAAGGCGGACAAATCGCGTCTGCCGGAAGGAATAAACGAAGAAATGCTCGAGTGTTCCAACAAAATTGCCGAGATAGACGTTCAGATGCAGGATATGTACAAGCGAATCAAAGCGGCGGAAGAGCATAACAATCAAAGCGAAAAATAAATTATCGATAAATATCAAGCCCCGCGGCATCCGAAAATCAGGATGCCGCGGGGCTTTGTCTTTTTTTCAGCCGAAGTTCAGCCAGGCATTTGCTTGGCAGGCATTTACTCAGCCGAAGTTCAGACAGGCATTTGCTTGGCGGACATTTGCTCAGCCGAAGTTCAGCCGATGACCGGTCAATACTTGCTTAGCCGATATTTGCCCGGGTAATGCTTGCTCAGCCGTATATCTTGCTTTGCAATCTCGAGAGATAATTCCATTTCAATCCGTCGAAGCCGCAACTCGAAACGAGTTCCACGCCGTTGCCGGTTCCCACGCTCGGCACAACGAAGCAGTTATCGGTTTTACCGTTATTTACGGGAACAAATCCGTCGAAAGCGATGCATTCTCTGAGCGCGTCTATCTTTGCCGCTTCGGCGGGATGAGCCTTGCGGAAATCGGAAATAGTGTATTCCTCATAACCCTTCGAATTATCCGTTTCGGCGTTTTCGTCGAGGTAAACAACGCACTTTGTGGCGGGAGGAACCTCCGGGTTATCTTTATTGGGGACGGAAACAATGTAACGCGGCGGTTCCAAATATGGGATATAAGAAAGATGCAACCCTTTTTCGCCGAAGAGCGTTATATTATCAACGGAGTATTCAAGCGAGGCGTTAAGCGTGGTCGAGTCGGTTATCGTTCCGTCGTTTCTGCCGACGAAGCCGCCGAGGCGAACGGAGTCTTTAAGATAAACGTTATCGCCTTGCGAAAGCAGTATGGACACAGATCTTTCGGCGAAGCAGTTTTCGATTTCGCCGGAGTTGTAACCGACGAACGAACCTATATAACAGTCAAGACTTCTCGCGAGAGAAACGCTCACCGCGCTGAAATCGCTTCTGCCGCTTTGATTGACGTTTTTCATTCTGCCGTTGTTCGTTCCAACGGTCACGCCCACGGCGAATTCGTTGTTTCCGTCTACGTTTATCTGTCCGCCGGCGGATGCGATAAGTCCGTCTATAAGTCCGTTATTCGCACCTATCGCGCCCGAAACGGAAAGTTTGTTCGTCGGGCTTACGGCTATGGAAATTTCAGCCATGCTGTGGCAATCGATTATCTTTCCGCTTGCCGTCAGTTCTCCGACGAACGCGCCGAGCGTGGTCGCGTCGGTCGAGCCGCTTATCGAGAAAGATCCCATTAAGGAAAGGTTATAAATCGTTCCGCTCACTTTGGAGAAAAGTCCGAAGTTGCGTTTCGTTCCGCTTTTCGCGGCAATGCGTATTTTATATCCGTTTCCGTTGAACACACCCGAGAATCCGCTTTGAGCGTCCGCTCCGAGCGCGGTCCAGTCTGCGAGATTGTCGTAGTCGAAGAACGCGCCGCCCTTGATTATGTCGTTCGTCAGAACGTAGTTCTCATAAGGCGCGAGGTTCACGTTCTGCAGTTCCCCGAAGGTGGAAATCGGTTTCGCGTATGCCGCGTAAAGAGTGGTCGCCTTTTCGATTGCCGTAACGGGATAGCCGTTTTCGTCTTTAAAATGACTGAAAACAAGCCCCTGAGCGTTCGGAGTCGGTTTTTCGAGTTCGGCTGCGAGTCTTCCGAAAGGAACGTTTGCAATCGACTTTTCGGTGTTTCCGTCGGCGAATTTTCCGTCGCCCGCGTCGAGTTTTATTTCAAAAACGTCGGCGTCGGATTCGTAAACCGCATAATAAGTCGTTTTTACCGAATAAACGGTCTCTTTAAGTTTGCTTGGCGTAATTATCTCATCGCTGGCGTCCGTTCTCCACCCGACGAATTTCATACCTTTGCAGGACGGAATTTTATCGAACGCAATGTTTTCGCCTGCCGTGCCATAGTCTTTAATTTCAACGCTGCCGTCGTCAAATACCTTTAACCCCACGAGATCACCGTCACCTTCCGAACTGCCGTAAGATTCATCGGCACGGAAAGTAAGTTCGACTTTTATCGCCGCATCGTGAACGTAAACGCCGTAGAAAACGGTGTCCTCGGCGAACGTAATCTGCTCGCCGGCTTTAACCGAAACGGGTGCGGAGCCGTCGTTCGGCTTGGTTTCCCAACGGTCGAAGCGGTAATACTTATCGCTGTAATAATCGACGTAAGGCGCGGTCATAGTCGTGCCGTAAGTTTCGTAATAGTTCGCAACGTGTCTGAAGCCGGTCATAAAGCCGTTGCAGATAACGCCGTCTATCTTCGTTCCGTCGGGTTCGTAACATTCGCCGTCCGAAACGAAAGCGACGTTGACGATTCTGGCGGTTGCGGGCTTGAAGAAAATCTCTATCGTCGCGTCGTGGTCGAAAGGAACGTAAGCCATATATCCGTCGTTATAGAACGCGCTGACGTATTCCTCGCCGTCATAAGTCCATTTGAGATATTCTGGAACGTAGGTCTTGGACGCGTCGTCAACCGTGAAAAGGTTTGCGGTGAGATAATAACCTCTGCCGTAAAGATCGCTTACCGAGAGTTCGGTTTTCCACCTGTCGCCGAGGAAGTAAACGTCCACGGGGACGTCCGTTTTAATCTTTTTGCCGGGATTATCCGCGTCGTCTTCGTATTTCGCCTCGTAACCGCCCTTGAATGTAAGGGTTATCGTTGCGGGGTTGAGCGAATAATAAGCGTAATAGGTCGCGTTCTCGCCGCCGATTTTAAGATCTTCGTCGTCGACTTTATGTTCTAAGGAATAAGGCAGCGTCGTCCAGCAGACGAAAGCGAAATCGCCTTTTTCGTCCGAATAATCTTCCGGGCGGACGTGAGAGATATCCTTGCCGTAAACGTCCGTGAGTTTAAACGTTTTGTCGCCGTTTTCAAACTTTCCGCCCAACGCCTCGAACGTTATCGTGTGTTTTTTCGCCGTTTCGTCGAACTGCGCTCTGAAAACGATATAAGTTTTAACGTTGCCGCTAAGGTCTTTTTCCGAACCGACGATATAGGTTTCCGTGTCCACGCCCCAGCCTTTGAACGCGTATTCTCTCATGCCGTTCACGTCGCCGCGTACGGGGTCGGCGATTTTCTCTGCCGAAATGACTTCTTTAAGCGTTTTTCCGAAGTAATCTCCCTCGACGATTATGTGGTAATATTCGTATCCGTAATCGCCCACGCTTACGAAAGCGAGCGTCGGCATAACGGTTTTATCTGCGAAAACGGGAGTGTAGGTTTCGTTTTTCACGAACGCGATTCTCACGCCGTAAGGATATTCGTCGCCGACGGAGTTTTTCCAGCCGTAGAACGAGTAATACGTTTTACTTTCGTTGTCGAAGTAATCGTTAAGCGCGGGCAGAGAATAGAACGCCGATTCGTCATTTATGTCCATTCCGAACGTCCAGGGTTTGCCGTTCGCTACGTGAACTTTTTTGCCGTTTTCGCGGGTTTCGTATTTAACGCCCTCCGCGAAGGATTGAAGTTGGTCGTCGACGATGAATTCTGCCGTGAGTTCGCCGAGAGTATACGTCGCCGTGAGATTGACGGTTATGTCTTTTGCGGGCATAAGAGCGGGATCGGGAATGGTCGACAAATCCCATTCCACGACGGGCGTTCCGGAGAGAACTTTGTCAATATCGAACAACGGATAGCCTGCAAGTCTGCTTACAACAGTTTCGTCGGAAAAATTGAGTTTCAACAACGCAACGTTTATCTTTTTGCCTTGTTTTATGCCGAAATCGCCGATATAAACGCCGTTCGCCATTATTTTAACGTAATAAACGGGAATTTTGTCGCCGTCTTTGCGTTCGTAAAGGACGTACCAGATTCTGTTTTTAGTCACGTCCGGCATCGAGGTCACTTCATAGAAACGACTGTTTTCGTCGTTTTCGGCGTTGATGTCGCGGTAACCTTTGATGACGTAAACGTTTCCGTTCTCGGTGAATTCGCTGCCTATCGCGAACTGTTCGGGCGGGAGCGGACGGATGGTTTTGCCGACGTAATCGAACGGTTTATATTCCGTTTTCACGCGGCTCACCGTTTCCGTTTCGAGTACGTAAGTTTCGGTGAACACGTTCTCGTCGGTGTAGGTCGCAACGAACTGCGCGCCGTTTTTAATCCCGTCGAAGTTTTCGAGATAGAGATTCGATTCGGTGTCGACGCGGATTCTCGGGTAGGAGCCTGCTTCTATGTCGATGCCCTTGAAAGCGTCCGCGTTCGGATCTACTGCGTAATAGTCGGCGAAGAAAGTCAGTCCGCTTGCGCTTACGAATTCCGAGTATTTTTTACCGGCGATGTCCGGCGCGACTATTTTCTGATCGGTGAGAACGACGAAGTATCTGAGCGACGGAACGTAAATCATATCCGCCGAGAGCAGACGTTCGGTTCTCGCGATTTCGGACGAGGTGAGATATACCGGCGAACTGAATTCGGCTTTGAAAACGCGCTGTTTCCATTTAAGTCTGTAATACGAAGTGTTTACTATCATATACCCTTTATAAATGGTACTTGCGTTTTCGTAGGTGACGACGGGATAAGTTCCGTCGAAACTTTCGTCGATTTGGTCGCCTAAGAACGGGAAGTATTTTTCCCAGAGGTCGTTAAGGTCGAGATAATACCCCTGACGGACGGGCAGATCGTCTTCGGAGAAATCGGGCGGAACGACTTGTTCGCCCTCGAGATACGAAAGCCGCGCCAGAACTTCGGAATGAGTCGAGCCGCCGCCCGCGTAATATTCGTTTCTGAATTCGGTATTATGTACGGCGTAATCTCTTCCGTCCGGGTTGCGGTATTCCACGTAGAAAATTCTCTCTATCCCGCTCGCGTAAACGCCGTGCCGCGGCAGAAGTTTCACCTTGACTACGTATTTCAGCGATTTGAACGGGAAGTTTCTGCTTATGATCGGGCTTCCGTTGTTGATGGTTACGTATTTGTCATAATCCCTCGTCTGATAATCGGGATCGTCCACCAATTCGAATTCATAGTCGAGATATTTTCCGTATCGGTTTCTCAGCGCGCTGTCGTAAACCTCGTCGTCGCCCGTCGCTATGTCGAGATATCTCATCTGAACGGTACTCATTTTCACCCCGCCGTAACGCGTAGTGGTAACGTATGGGTTTTCGGGCGAGTTCGACTGTTCGGCAAACCCCAGCGGAATCAGCCTGTCGCCCACGCCGTACAGGGGGATTTTTTTGTCGAAAATGTCCGTGTTCAGGTCGTAAACGAGGAATTTCGCGCCTAATTTCGCGTTCACGAACAGCCCCACTTCGAGATACATTCCGCCGTAAAGATGCGTTTCGGAAGTTTTGTTCACCGCGTCGTAAGAATAACGGAAACTAACGAGACCGCTAAGTTCGATATAAGGTCCGAAGCGGAAGGAAACGTATACCGCCGCAACGTTATTGAGTTTCAGAACGGACAAAGACAACTTCGCTTCGAGTCCGCATCTGAAACCTACCTGTCCTTTAAGCGTTACGGCTATGCCGATTTCGTTTTCGGCGGTGGCTCTCAAAAATTTGAACTCTTTGAACATAACGGGTTTTCCGTTGTCGCCCGCGGCTTTTTCGCCGTTTGTGAGAGTGGTTGTTTCAACGTAGTGGTGAGAGAATTCCACGTATAACCCGGCGCGCGCGCCGAGCGAACCCACGACGTTGAATTCGAGCATAAGCGAAACCACGGGAACGGGCAGGGGAATCTGACCGAGCGGAATACTGAAAATGTCCACGTATTCGAGTTCGTCTTCATCCCAGAGGTCGCTGCCCGTAATTGCGTTGGCAAATTTGTTCTGACCGTCCTTGTTTATATCCATAATGTATTCCACTTCGTCGGTTATATCGATAATGCCGTGGATATCGTCGTTCGAATCGGTAAATTCGACGGTCGCCGCGAGCGAAATCGAAAAGTCGTTGGAAAGGTCCACCTTTACGTCGGTGTAAAACCAGAGAAGAGGATTGAGGGTTACAAGCCCCGATTTGCAGATCGTGTAACGGTAATTCACCTGCGTTTTGTTAGAGATGGTTATCGAAACGCCGATTTTCATTTTGGCGAACTGAATTTCGCCGCCGACTTCTATTTCAAACGCAAGGCTCGTGCCTTTTATGTCTAATTTTACTTTCGGATAGTTAAATCCGAAATTTTCGATTGCGGCAGAGAAACGGCTTTTTTCGTCTGCGGAAAGCCCGTCGGCGTAATTCGTTATCGTGGGTGACTTAGCCACGGCGTTTTTCACCGCGTTTTTAAGGGTGACGATACCCTCGTTTTTCAGCACGTTTTCGGCTATCGTTTCCGCCGAAATGTTTGCAACGCCTTCGAGTTGCGCCTGCTTTTCCCCGTAAACGTCAACGTCGCCGTAAACGTCGTCCACGTTTGGAGTAACGACGTCCATTATGACGAATTCGTCCTCCTTGATTTCCGTACCGACGACGTATTGCATACGTTCTTTTCTGACGGAAATTACTTTGCAGATATAATCGTCCGGCGTTTCGTCCTCCGTTTCGCCGACCACTACTATCGTTCCGACGGCAATCTCTTTCGTCGTTCTCGCAACGATTCGGCTGACGTCCTTTTCAAGCCCCGAATCCATATAGACGTAAACTTTTTCGTCCCACTTCGCAAGGTCCGCCGAAGTTATGCGGACGGTCGGTTTTTCTTCGATGACTTCTTTTTTTTCTTTACTCGTGGTGACGGTCACTTCGTCGGCGTTTTTCGCGTCCTTGCCGTCAACGGTAAGGAATTTAACCGCGGACGAGCGCGCTTTTAACGTATAAGTCATTCCTTCCGCGAGTTTTCTGCTCGGTTCGAGAACGTAAAAACCGTCCCCGTCCTGACGGCAGATAAGCCCGGTTTCCTCGCCGCTTGCCGAGGCGAAGGATATGTATTCGTCAATATTTCCGTTGTGCAGAATCACTCCGCTTGCCGTCGCTTCTATCACGGGCGAATCGGAAACGTGCCTGACGCTCGTAATTTTTCTGATCGTGTCCGTTGCGACGGAAAATCCGGCGTAAACGGTCAAAGAACGGCTGATAGAATCCTTTTTGCCGACGATTTTGTCGTGTTCGGCGTCGTAATACCAGCCGCCGAACGAGAATCCGTCTTTATAGGAAACGGGCAACGCCCCGAGTTCTTCGCCCTCGAAGTAAGTCCGTTGTTCTATTTCCGAACCGCCCGCGGTATCGAACGTGAGAACCGCGCCGTAACGCGCGTAAAGCATTTCGTCCTTTTTTGCGGTTATCGTCCGCGGGCAAACGCTCCCGAAATCTTCGTCGTAATACCAGTCCGCAAAAACAAGCCCCTCCTTTTCCGCTTCGGGGAGAGTGAACTCTTCGCCCTTTTCAAGCGTTACGGGGGCAATTTCTTTTCCGCCGTTGGTTACGAAAGTGACGGTCACGTTACCTTTGACTTTGCCGCGGTTTAACAACACTGCGCCGAGAATTATGCCGACGGCCGCGAGAACGGCAAGAGCCGCGGCGATGGCGATAATGACGGTTTTTTTGGTTCGAATTTCCATAATCAGCCTCCTTGATGATGTGTTTTGCGGATTGTATTTATAAATAACAAAAAGCGCAAGGGAAAAATCTCTCTGCGCTTGTTTTAACGTGATTCATAGGCGGTTACCTCCGTCGCGGGTATGTTGATTTTAAAAAAGCATATGTCTTTTAAGGATCATATTATATCATATGATTGTTTGTATTTCAAGTTATATCGGTTTTTTTTCCGGAAAAAAATATTTTGCGATGCTGAAACGTCAAAAGCGATATTAAAGCGTAAAAAGCGATGCGAGCCGCCGCAGACTTTTGTCTGCGGCGGCTCGCCGTAAATCAATCTTTATTTCTGTTTTTTGCCCATTCTTTCATTCTGAGATCTTTCGAAAGAATTTTTTTGCGAAGTCTTATGTTGACGGGCGTGACTTCCACGAGTTCGTCGTCCGCGATAAATTCGAGGCATTGCTCGAGGGAAAGAATAGTGGGGGGGACGAGTTTCAGCGCGTCGTCGCTGCCCGACGCGCGGCTGTTCGTGAGGTGCTTTTGTTTGCACACGTTCACGGCAAGGTCGTCCTCGCGGGAGTTTTCGCCCACGACTTGTCCTTCGTAAACCTTTTCGCCCGGGCCGATGAAGAGCGTGCAACGTTCCTGCGCGTTGAAAAGACCGTACTGAGTGGTAACGCCCGTTTCAAAAACAACGAGGCTTCCTCTCGTTCTCGCGGGGATATCGCCTTTATATTCTTCGTATCCCGCGAACACGTGGCTCATTATTCCGAAGCCTTTCGTGTCGGTGAGCATTTCGCTTCTGTAACCGAACAGGCATCTCGCGGGGATTTTGAATTCGAGTTTGGTCGTGCCTCTGTCGTCGGCGGACATGTCGATGAGTTCGCCCTTTCTCGCGCCGATTTTGTTCATTATCGCGCCCACGTAATCGTTAGGCACTTCGATAACGAGGTCTTCCATAGGTTCGTGAGTTTTGCCCTCGATTTCCTTAAAGATAACCTTCGGACGGGAAACCTGAAATTCGTAACCCTCTCTTCTCATGTTTTCGATGAGAATGGAAAGGTGAAGTTCGCCTCTGCCGAACACTTTGAAGGTATCCGCGCTTTCGGTTTCTTCTATCTTCATCGAAACGTTGGTTTCGATTTCCTTGAACAATCTCGCGCGCAAGTGGCGGGAAGTTACGTATTTGCCTTCCTTACCCGCGAACGGACTGTTGTTTACCATGAAGTACATCGAAACGGTCGGTTCGTCGATCGCGACGAAGGGAAGTTGTTCGATGCAGTCCGGCGAACAGATGGTTTCGCCTATGTTTATGTTTTCGATGCCCGAAACGGCGATTATGTCGCCCATTTCCGCGCTGAGAACTTCCGTGCGTTTAAGCCCCTCGAACTGATAGAGTTTGCCCACTCTCGCGTTCGTGGTGGTTTTGTCGGTGTGGATAACGGTTATCGGCTGAGCGTCCTTGATTTTGCCTCTCACGATTCTGCCTATGCCGATTCTGCCGACGTATTCGTCGTAATCGACGTTGCAGATTATCGCCTGAAGGGGCGCGTCGAGTTCGCCTTTCGGAGCGGGAATTTCGGAAAGAATGGTGTCGAGTAACGGGTCCATATTGTCGCTCTCGTCGGCGAGTTCTTTCTTCGCCCAGCCCTGTTTCGCGCTTGCGTAAACAACCTTGAAGTCGAGTTGGTCGTCGTTCGCGCCGAGTTCTATGAACAGATTGATTATTCCGTCGATAGTGGCGTTCAGATCGCCGCCTTTGTCGATTTTGTTGATGCAGACGACGGGCTTTTTGTTGAGCGACAACGCTTTTTTAAGAACGTATCTCGTCTGGGGCATGCAGCCTTCCACCGCGTCAACGAGCAGGACGACGCCGTCCACCATAGATAAAATACGCTCAACCTCTCCGCCGAAGTCGGCGTGACCGGGCGTGTCGATAATGTTGATTTTCGTGCCTTTGTAATTAAGCGCGGTGTTCTTTGCGAGGATGGTGATTCCTCTTTCTCTTTCGATATCGCCGCTGTCCATAACTCTTTCGGCAACCACTTCGTTGGTTCTGAAAATGTTGTTTTGCTTCAAAAGCGCGTCCACGAGGGTGGTTTTGCCGTGGTCTACGTGCGCTATTATGGCGATGTTTCTTACGTCGTTTCTTACGTCCATACTTAACCTCTGTTAAAAAATACGTAATACAGTATAAACTTTGCCGATAAAATTGTCAAATAAACGGCAACGGCAAACGGAAAATGTGGACTTTTTTTTTATAATGTGGTATTATCTCGTTATGGATATACAACTTAAAAAAATATTGATGATAGCGACCGGCGGAACGATCGCCTCTAAAAAAAGCGAGGACGGATTGACTCCGTCGCTCACTTCCGACGAACTTTTGTCTTACGTTCCCGAAATCAGGGAGTACTGTATTCCGTCGTCCTTGCAGACGATGAATATCGACAGTACGAACATCTGCGCCGACGACTGGCTCGTCTTAGAGGACGTCATCGAAAAAAATTACGAAAAATACGACGGCTTCGTCATCTGCCACGGCACGGATACGATGGCGTATACGGCGGCTACGCTTTCCTATCTCATTCAGAACAGCCCCAAACCCATCGTAATAACGGGTTCGCAAAAACCTATCGATATGGACATAACGGACGCGAAAACAAATCTTTCGGACAGTTTTTTATATTGCTGCTCGAAGTACGCCAACGGCGTGCAGATAGTTTTCGACGGCAAAGTGATAAAGGGAACGAGAGCGAAAAAGACGAGAAGCAAAAGTTACAACGCTTTTTCGAGCATAAATTTCCCTTACACGGCTATAATTCAGGACGGACGCGTTATGCAATACGACAAAACGCGGAAACGGGGCAGGCCGAAGTTTTATCGCGAACTCGATAAAAAAGTGGGGCTTTTCAAACTCATTCCGGGCGCGAATCCGCTTATTCTCGACAAGTATTTCGAACTTCACGACGCCGTTATAATCGAAAGTTTCGGCACGGGAGGAATTCCGTCCGGCGAAAAATTCGGGTTTTACGATATCATCGATAAGTGGCGCAAAAAAGGCAAAATACTCGTCATGTGCACGCAGGTCGTGAACGAAGGCAGCGACATGACCGTTTATAAAGTGGGGAAAAGGCTGAAAGAGAAGTACGGTTTTTTAGAGTCTTACGATATGACGCCGGAAGCGGTGGTTGCGAAACTTATGTGGCTTCTCGCCTCCCGCCGCCGCATTGCGGACGTGAAGAAGGCTTTTTACAAAACCGTCGCCGACGATATTTTATACACAGAATAAATCCGCCTATAAGCCGATTAATCGGCGTTTTCTGCATTAAACAGGCGGTTACGGAGAAGAAAAATGCTCAAAAGATTCGCGGGTTATTATAAACCGCATATGAAACTTTTTATCCTCGATATGGTCTGCGCGTTCACGGTTTCGGTTTTAAACCTTGCTTACCCGAAAATCGCGGGCAAAATCATCGAGGTCAAACAACTCGATTACGTTCTTACTTTTTCGGCGGTTCTGCTCGGGATTTTTTTGCTCAAAGCCGCGCTGAATTACCTTATCGTTTACTGGGGACACGTCGTGGGCGTGCGTATTCAGGGCGACATGCGCGCGGAACTTTTCGCGCATCTGCAAAAACTGCCGTTCGCTTATTACGACGAAACCAAAGTCGGCTCGATAATGTCGCGGCTCGTAAACGATCTGTTCGAGGTTTCGGAACTTGCTCACCACGGACCGGAGGACGTGTTTTTATCCGTTCTTTCGATTATCGGCGCGCTCATAATGATATGTTTCATCAATCCGTGGCTTTCGCTCATTCTGCTTGCGATAATCCCGATTATGGTTTTCGTCGCTTCGAGATTGCGTATGAACCTGATCCGCGCTTTTTCCGCTTCGAGGGAGAAAACTTCGGAAATAAACGCCGCGGTGGAAAGTTCCATTTCGGGGATAAGAGTGGCGAAAGCGTACACCGCCGAAAGGCACGAGAAGGAAAAATTCGTCGCCGCGAACGAGGGACTTAAAGCCGCGCGTTCGATGCAATATAAGGCTATGAGTCGATTTAACACGGCGATGAGCCTTTCGATGGATATTCTTTATCTCGTCGCGTTCGCCGCGGGGGGATTGTTTTTCGTCAAGGATCTGATTTCTTCCGCCGACCTCACTTCTTACGTTTTATACGTTGCGATGCTTGTCACGCCGATACGTACTTTCGTCACGATTTTCGAGCAGATAGAAGAGGGTATGACGGGTTTCAAGAGATTTATGGAAGTGATGAGCGTCGCTCCCGAAAAGGAAACGAAAAACCCCGTGAAGGTGGACAGGCTCAAAGGGGATATCGTTTTCGACAACGTGAGTTTCAGGTATAAAAAAGAAAGCGACGACGAAAAGAGCCTTATTTTAAACGACCTTTCGCTTGAAATAAACGCGGGTTCGACCATTGCGCTCGTCGGACCTTCCGGCGGCGGAAAGACTACGCTTTGCAATCTTATCCCGCGTTTTTACGATATCGATTCGGGCAGAATCACCGTTGACGGCGTCGATATCAACGATATGAGTTTATACGACCTGAGAAGAAATATCGGCTCGGTCGCTCAGGACGTGTTCATTTTCAGCGGTACGGTGAGGGAGAACATCGCTTACGGCGACTTCGACGCGACCGACGAACAGATCGAAAACGCCGCTAAACTCGCCAACATTCACGATTTCATCGTTTCGCTCGATAACGGTTACGACACTTACGTCGGGGAGCGCGGCGTTAAACTTTCCGGCGGGCAGAAGCAACGCGTGGCGATAGCGCGCGCGTTTTTGAAAAATCCGCCGATACTGATTTTAGACGAAGCGACTTCCGCGCTCGATAACGTCACGGAAATGCAGATTCAGCAGGCGCTCGAACGCCTTTCGGCCGGCAGAACGACAATAGTGGTCGCGCACAGGCTTTCGACCGTCAAAAACGCCGACGAGATAATAGTTTTCGGCGACGGCGGCATAGAGGAACGCGGCACGCACGACGAACTTATCGCAAAACACGGAATTTACGCCGAATTATACGAGTATCAGTTCAGACAATAAACGATAACGCGGCGACATATCCCGTCCGACCGGCGAATTGACGGCGCACGCAAACGGAGCAGAAAATGAAAAGGAAAAACAGATTCAGAAAAACACTCGAATATTTATGCGCGAGAAGGCGTATTTTAAGTTTCGTCGTCGCGGTTTTGTCGGCGGCTGCTGCCGTCGGTTACGTCGTTTATGCCGGCGTCTGCGCTTTCAATATCGACAAAGTTAAGGAAACGATGAAAGGATTGTGGGGTTTTCAGTTCGTCGCGAGCGTCGGGCTTTACACCCTCTTTTCCGTTCTCGGTATAATTTTGTTTTCCGTTCTGGGGTTGTATCGCGCGCTGATGTGCTATTTTTATTATAAACTTTATAGAGGCAGCGTCGATTTTTATCGGGAAAGAGGAAAGGATATATTCCTTTTTTCGGCTTTATCGTTCGTTATGGCGGGCGTGTATTTCTTCCTTTATTATAAGGATGGCGTGACCATGCCGTATCTCGGTAAAGGCGGTTCTCTGACGGCGGCGATTATTTATCTGCTTTTCGGCGGGTTGCCGATCGCGGAAAAAATCGTCTGCGATATCACGGTTAAGATAATGAAAAAAGAAAGCGGCGCAAAAGTGCCTAAAAAGGACGATATCGAGGAAGAACTCGAAACCGACGCCGATTTAAGCGCGATGTCCTTATTCGGACGAACAAAGGGGAATATCGGGGCCGATTGCGATTGCGGCAACGATCGCGACGACACGAAAGAAAATTTATCCGTCGGGAAATCGTCGGAATATGCGGCGAAAAAAGCGGAAGATAAATCTGCGGCGAAAAAAGTTGCCGTCGAAGAGGATATTACCGCAGAGGAAGAAAGAATAACGAAGAGTTACGGAAGAGCCGCCGGCAGGCTTGCAAGACGAATGAAAGAAATGGACGACGAGGAGGACGATTAAGTCGGCTTTATGGTCGGAACGTTTTCCGTGTTACGAAAAAACGCAAAAAAAGTTGCAAATAATATCGGAATGTGATACAATAAACTTCACGTTGCTCACCGTCGCAAAAAAAGTCGGCAATCAGTTACGAAAAACCCGGCGGATACGTATATTGTATCAGGGGGAAAGTTTTACCGGATGATAAAAGAAACTTTTACTAACAATTTTATAGAGGATATTTGTCGCGAGTTCGGCATAGAAGGCGACTTCAAATATTTTGAAACGCTCACGAACGGGCATATAAACACTTCTTTCAAGGTTTATTTTTATCGGGACGGCGAAATGAAGGACTATTGTCTGCAGAGAATCAATTCCTACGTCTTTAAAAATCCGCAGGCGGTGATGGAGAATATTTCAAACGTCACGGAGTACATAAGGGATAAAATCAAAGCGACGGGCGTTACGGCGAAAAGGTCTGTTCTTCATTTCCAATCGGCAACGAGCGGCAAGTATTATTACGTCGGTCCTAACGGCGGTTTCTGGCGTTGTTCGCGCTATATCGACGGGTCGGAAACTTATAACGAAACGGATAATCTCGGCATTATCGAAGAAACGGGCAGAGCGTTCGGCGATTTTCAACTCAAACTTGCCGATTTTCCCGTGAAAAAACTCAACATAACCATTCCGCATTTCCACAACACGATCATGCGTTACAAGGCGTTTGGGGAAGCCGTGAAAAACGACGAAGCGCACCGCGCGGGCGGCGTTGAGGCGGAAATCGGGCAGTACAGAGCGCTCGAAGAAACGGCGACGGAAATGTATAAAATGCAAAGGCGAGGGGAACTCCCGTTAAAGGTTACCCATAACGACACAAAGTGTAACAACGTCCTTTTCGATAAGATAACGGGAGAGTATCTTTGCGTTATCGATCTCGATACCGTTATGCCCGGGCTTGTGGGGTTCGACTTCGGCGATGCGATCAGGTTTATCGCGAATTCCGCCGGAGAGGACGAAAAAGACCTTGCCAGAGTCGGGCTTGACCTCGATAAGTTCGAAGCGTTCTCCAAAGGGTTCACGGGTAAGTTGAAAGACGTTATGACGCCCGCCGAAAAAGATACGCTTGCGCTCGGCGCGCTGACGATGACGACGGAATGCGGTCTGCGGTTCTTAACCGATTATTTAAGCGGCGACGTTTACTTTAAAATCGCTTATCCCGAGCATAATCTCGACAGGGCGAGATGTCAACTCGCGCTTGCGAAGGATATGATTTTAAAATATGACAAAATGAAGGCGATTGTCGGAAAATATGCCGATTAAACGACTTATAGACCGATATTTGATATATGCCGACAAAACGGCTGCAGACCGATATTTGATAAAAACAAATTTAAAACGCAGGGATTTAAACCCTGCGTTTTTTCGCGGCTTGCTTAAAATGCGGGCGGCGGAATTTGCCGAAAAAGCAAATTCCGCCGCCTTACTTTATTTTAAAACCTGCGTTATTCCGATTTCAGAAGATAACGTTTTTCAAAGTAATAAGTCGTTACGAAGAGCGAAAGCGCGAGAATTATCATCGCCGCCGCTTTCACCGCGTTTCTCTTGCTGTTTTTAACGATGAGATCGTTTTTTACGTATCCGATTTTTCCGTCGTAAACGATTTTCGCGTAGTCGCCGGAAACGGAAAGCAGAATGACTTGTTTATAAGACGTGATTTCGTCGGTTACGGTGGTGAGATCTTCGGCGTAAACCGTCGCGCCGTTTTTCGCGTAAACGTAAGCGTTTCCGAGCGCGGCGTATTCCGTTTCCGACAAATAATTTTCCGCAACGAACGTCTTGGGAATAAATCCTTCCGCGTCACCGATTTTCACGACGTAATAGTCGTCGCCGTTGAAATTCAGTTCGCCCGTAATCGCGATTTTATCGTATTTTTTCGCCGTGGCGGCTGCCGCGTAAACTTTTCTCAGCGCGGGCAAGCCGTAAGTTCTGAAATCGGTCATCGCGTAAGCCGTTTTTTCGAGCGGCGTAACGCCGAACGCGCTTGTTTCGATAAAGTCGGTTTTGCGTACTATCGCGGCGTGATTGTCGTTGATGACGAGATAATATTTTCCGCCGAGATCTTTCACCGCGTAAGAGTTTTCGCCGTCCTCTATGGCGAATTTCTCAAACGCGAAGAATTCGCTCGAAAGTTCCGAGGCTTTTATCTCGAAGAGTTTCGCGCCCGTTCTCAGTTTTCCGTAGGTTTCGTTTTTCGAATAATCGAAAGAGAAATCGGACGGAATATCGATCGTGTAAGGCGTCGAGATTCCGAGATTCGCGTGAGCGGAAGAGCGGAGAATAAGTCCTTCGAAGATGAAGTAAGCGTATGCCGAATCGCACCCCGCGCACATTGCGGTGGCCGGTTTTATCGTTCCGAGGTTGCCCGAGGTCTCGAGCGTTCTCGAGAAAACTTTTTCCGCGCCGTTATAACATTCCGTGAGATTATTCTCGTAAAGCAGATAAATTTTACCGTCCAGATCGGTTTGCATCGAAAGAAGATTTTTCGATACGGGAACTCTTACCATGTGCGATTTTACGCCGTTTTCGTATTTATATACGTCGTAACCGCTCCCTCCGGGAATTTTAACCGAGAAGTAAAGCGAGTTGAACGGGTCTACGGCAAGGTTTGTCGCCGCGCCGTCGATATCGTCGAATCTCGCCGTCTGAACAAGTCCGGGCGAAGAACTCGCCGTGTCGAGCGAGAACAGAACGGGGTGGTTGAGTTGTGAGCCGATAAAGTAAAACACGCCGTCCATGCAAGCGATGTCCCTGATCTGTATGCTCGAAAGATTTTCGGAGGAATCGAATATCTTTTCCAGCCCGAGAATGGGGTTTTCGTCGTCCGCGGCGGTGATTTTCGCCACCGTGATTTTAGACGTGAGATTGGTTGAGTTAAACGTGGAATAAGCGACGTAATCGCCGTAAACCGCAAATTCGTCCACCGACGACTCGAGGTCTATTCTGTGGTACGTTCTGTTTTCGGGAACGTCGTCCGCGTTGCCGATTACGACTATTCTGTCCTCGTCAAGCGCGTAAATATTGTCGCCGTACATCGTGATATCCTGAGCCTTGCCGGTCAGTCTGTTGACGGCTTTGGAGTTCGTCGTTATCGCGAAGTCGGTGAATTTGCCTTTGTCGAGGTCGAATTCCTGAACGGCGTTAATGGAGTTTTTCGGGTCTGAATTGTCGGAATCGACTACCCAGAGTTTTCCGTCCACAACGCACAAGCCCTGCGGATTCCAGAGTTTTCCGAGATCTCTTTCGCCCTCTTCCGAAACTCTGCAGATTTCCGTGGTTTCGGGCGTCGAATCGGACGGGTTGACCGAAAACAGACCTTCGCTCGTGGAGTAAAACAGTTCGTTGCCCGTTTCTTTGCTTTGGGCGAGAGATTTCACGTTTTCCACGCCGGTGACGATTTTCCTCGCGACGGAGTTGACGGGGGAATATTCGAAAATCGCTTTGGCGTCGTTGGAGTGGAAGAAAGTTTTTTCGTTATCCGCAAGGTATATCGCGGTAAGCCCCGTTATTTCGTAACAGTATTTATTTTCCGATTTCTGCGTAAACGCGAGCGAACCGTCCTCCGCGACGGAAAGGTCGTAATAAATGACGGCGCTGTTCGTCGTGACGGCTATCATATCTCCGTAAACGGAAAAACCGTAACTGCACGAAAGTCCTGCCGATACCTGCGGGCGGTTGCCTGCCGAATCGAAATCGGAAACGTCGATGTAATAGATGTTCGACCACTGAGTGAAGATGAGAAAGTTTTTATATTTCGCTATCGACGGAACGCCTATCGCGGACGAACCGTCTATTTTTATCGAGCGGAACTGTTCGCTTCCCGTTTCTCCCGAGCATTTGTAAATCACAATCGCGCCCGCATGCGAAATCGCGACGAACGTATCGCCGTCGTCCTCGTAGCGGCATATCGCGTAAGGGTTATCGAGTTTGTAATACTGAAGATAACTCGTCGGCAAGAAAATGTCGGTGGCGATCGGATCGCCGGAAACTCCCGCGTTGCCCGTATCGTTTCCTTCCGCAAGGGCTTTGCTTACGGAGAAAACGCCTCCGTTTTTCGAACCCGCCGGAATCGACGGCGAGAGCGATAACGCCGAGAATAAAAATATTAAGATTAAAAGAGCGGTGGTTAATTTTTTCATTCGTATTTCCGTGCGCCGTAACGGCTTTGCGTCGGCGTTTTGATTACTTGTTTTGAGTGTATAATTATACGCTTAAATAAATTATAACATACTTTTTTGAAAAAGCAAATACTTTGACAATTTTTTTCCGAGTTTTTTTGTCCGACGGATTTCGACACTCTCCGACAAATTTTTGAAATAAATTACGACAGGCATATGTCATATTTCTTTTTGTATTATACAGCACGAACAAATGTTCGCTTTTCAAATATTTTTTTAAAAAAAAGGTACAGAAAAGTCTTGAAAAACAAAAGCGGACGAATATAATCCGGGTTATAAAAAATTCAAAGGGAGGAGTTGCGAATGTTTATCGAACAAAAAGCGTTGCTCAGAAGTCTCGATCAGATAAGCGGAATAATCGAGAGTATGGACAGGAGGTTTATGTTGAAAGCCATAGGGAGTTTTTCGTGCAGACTTCCTGCGGAGGCGCAGGCGAACAGACTTATCGAACTCACCGAACGCAAAAAGATTCTTTTGATTCTGCGGCTTGATATTTACGAGGCTCTCCGCGCTTTAAAACCCGAGTACAGACGAATTCTTGCGGAAAAGTACGGATTCGACGAAGAAAAGAGAGGCGTAACCGACGAAAAGAACAGAAGTTATTATAAAAAACTCGCCCTGGCGACCGGGAAATTCGTCAAGGCGCTCGAAAGCGGAGGACTTACCGCCGAGAAAATACGTACCCTTGCGACTGCTTTTCATTTTCTGAGCGAGGCGATCGCCGTGGAAAAATCTCACTCGATAAGCGCGGCTAACTTCGGCGCGCTTAAAAACACTTCGGGTAAGAGTTTCAAACCTGCCGCCCCGAAACCGGAAGAAACCGGGCAGACCGGAACCGAGCAGACCGAAACCAAACAGACCGGAACCAAGCAGACCGGAACCGAACAGACCGGAACCGAACGCGCCGAAACCGGGCAGACCGGAACCGGGCAGACCGAAACCGAGCAGACCGAAACCGGGCAGACCGGAACCGAACAGACCGAAACCGAACAGACCGGAACCGAAATATCCGCGGCTGCGCGGACGGCAAAGGAGAACAATGCTTAATAATCGTCGTCGAATTCGTTTCCGGTTATGGCTTCGTCTTTCGCGCTCCCCTTTCCGGAGGGGCGGAAAAGCAGATAAACGATAGAAATGGCTACGGCGGAAACGGCTATTATAACGGCGAGCTGAACGCCGTTCCCGAGCGAGGAAGAAGTCGTTTCGCTTTGCCCCGACGTCGTTTCGCCCGCGCTTTCGTCAACGCTTTCTTCCTCGGGTTCCAATCTCGGCGTTGCGAACGAAAAAACCGAGTTAATCGATATATAGCCGAGGTATTTATCTCCCGAAGTTGTGGAAACAAGCCCGAAAACATACTTTTCTCCGTCGGGTTTTGCGAGTATTCCGTAATAATCGACGGTGCTGTTTTGCGTTATGGTTTCGGTTATCGTGAAGTCGGTGTCCTTATATAACATACAGGTCTGATTCACCGTCAGCGTAAGCGCGGGGTAAACGACCTGCGGAACTTCTTCGACGATATGGAGTTCGTCCGTTGCGACGTAACCTTTAGCCGACGGTTTTGCGGGGGTGTCGCCCCGATATTCCACTTTCGCGCTCACGCCGTTTATCGAAAGAACTTTAACGTAATACCCGTAAGGCAGAACGAACCAGGGAACGGTCAGAGAAGAATCCATATATAATATAACGTTTTCGGAGAGTACGCGCGAGTATCTCGTTTCGCCCGCCTCGGCAAAATATCGGGCGGAAAACAAACCCAAAAGCGGAAAGAGAGATATTACGAACAGCGCGATCGGCGCGATAAGACATTTTTTCATGGTAAAAAGATTATAACTTATCGTCGGGCGTGAAAAAAGGAATAAGAAAAGGAAAAAAAGGAGTTCTTGTCGTTTATGACGGAAAAGGAAATAATAGAAGCGATACAGAAAATCGAAAACGAGCAGGAAAGACGAAAAAAACTGCCGATCAACAATTACAATACGGGGGAGAAAAAGCATCTCAAACAAATCGCGTTTCACAAGTGCCTTAAACGTAACCGTTGGGTTTTCGGCGGAAACAGAAGCGGGAAAACGGAGTGCGGGGCGGTGGAAGCGATATATATGGCGAGGGGGATTCATCCTTACCGCAAGAACAGAAAAGACGTTTTCGGGTGGGTGGTGTCGCTGTCGCGCGAGGTGCAGAGGGACGTGGCGCAAAGCAAAATAATGAAATATCTCCCCAAAGAATGGATTTCCGAAATAATAATGAGTTCGGGGAGGAAAGATTGCCCCGAAAACGGAATAATCGACCAGATAAAAATCAAAAACGTCTTCGGCGGAATTTCCACGATAGGTTTTAAAAGTTGCGATCAGGGCAGGGAAAAATTTCAGGGTAGTTCGCTCGATTTCGTCTGGTTCGACGAAGAGCCGCCCGAAGATATTTACCGCGAGTGCAAAATGCGCGTTATAGATAAATGCGGCGATATTTTCGGAACGATGACGCCGCTTAAAGGGCTTACCTTCGTTTACGATGAGATTTTTCTCAACTCGGGAAATTCGCCCGAGGTGTGGTATGAGTTCGCCGAGTGGGCGGATAACCCCTTTTTGTCCGGGCGCGAAATAACCGATCTTTCGTCGTCGATGAGCAAGGAAGAACTCGATTCCCGCCGTTACGGCAGATTTTCCGCTTCGTCCGGGCTTGTTTATCCCGAATTCGACGAAAATATCCACGTCGTAAAGCCGTTTGTTCCGCCTTACGAGTGGCAGTGCAACATATCGATAGACCCGGGACTGAACAATCCCCTTTCCGCGCATTGGTATTACGTGGATTACGACGACAACGTATACGTCGTCGCCGAGCATTTCGAGGCGGGGAAAGACGTGGAGTATCACAGCCGCAGAATCAAAGAGATAAGCGACGAAATAGGCTGGCGGCGGGACGGCGACGGAAGAATACGCGCGCTCATCGATTCGGCGGCTAATCAGAAAACGCTCGCCGCGCTCAAAAGCGTCACGGAATTATTCTGCGATCACGGCATACTCGTGAATCCGAACGTGAACAAGGATTTATTTTCGGGTATCGCGAGGGTTAAAGAATATCTCAAAAACAAGAGAATTTTCATCTTCAGAAACTGCGTGAATCTTATCCGCGAACTGAAACGTTACAGATGGAGCGAGGGCGACGTTCCCAAAAAAACGGACGACCATTGTCTTGACGAACTGCGTTATTTTATAATGTCAAGACCGCAGGTGAAACAGCCTCAGCCGCAGATGACGGCCGTTCAGAAGGACAAAGCGCGCCTTGCGAGGAAGATTTCCAAAAGCCGCAGGGCGGCGGCGCGATAACCCGGCGGACCGATAATCGCCGGAGAGATAACCGCCGGACCGATAATCGACGGAACGAAACCGCCGCGACCTGATAAACTGCGGCGGTGGCAATCCGGCGGCGCGATAAGATTTATCGCATCGCATATCGTTTGCAAAAAAATTTTTTAACGAATATTTTTTAATTACGGGCTTGTCTGCTTTTGCCCGGAAAACCTCGAAAACAGGTAAAAACGTTCCGAAAAAACACAAAAACGCCGATTTTTTCACAATGTCGCGCGGCTACATTTTGTGAATAAAAAAATGCATAAATACAATATCTTGTGGTTTTTTTGTGCTAATGAGCAAAATGTTGCAACGGCAACACATATTGAGCCTGTCGTTGTGGTATACTTTGTGAGCCAGCCGAAAGGACGAAAACGCGGAGATGCCGCTCCGTTCGTCCGGCGGAACATTCAGAACATTTACAAGTTGAACAGAGGTGAGAAAAATGAAAATTATCAAGAGAAGCGGAGTAGAAGCGGCGTTCGATCGCAGTAAAATAACAGCCGCGGTGACAAAGGCGAACGAATCGGTTGCGCAGGGGAAAAGACTCACCAAAAAACAGATCGAACTCATCGGCGATAACGTTACGGAGATTGCGTCGAACAGAAGAAGAGCGTTAAGCGTCGAAGAGATTCAGGATATCGTGGAAAACCAGATCATGGATCTCAAGGCGTTCGACGTGGCGAGAAAATATATAACTTACCGTTATACCCGTCAACTCGTCAGAAAATCCAACACCACCGACGAGCAGATTCTCAGCCTTATCGAATGTAACAACGAAGAGGTAAAGCAGGAGAACTCCAACAAAAACCCGACCGTGAACAGCGTTCAGAGGGATTATATGGCGGGCGAAGTGAGCAAGGACATCACCAAGAGGATCCTTCTGCCCAAAGAGATCGTCGACGCGCACGAAGCCGGCGTAATCCATTTCCACGACGCCGATTATTTCGCTCAGCATATGCATAACTGCGACCTCGTAAACCTCGAGGATATGCTTCAGAACGGCACGGTCATAAGCGGCACGCTCATCGAAAAACCGCACAGTTTTTCCACGGCTTGCAACATCGCCACGCAGATAATCGCGCAGGTTGCCTCCAATCAGTACGGCGGGCAATCCATTTCGCTCACGCATCTCGCTCCGTTCGTCGATATCAGCAGGCAGAAAATCAGAAAACAAGTCACCGAGGAACTCAAAGAACTCGGCATCGACGACGAGAATAAAATAACCGAATTCACCGAGAAAAGGCTTCGCGACGAAGTTTCGAGGGGAATTCAGACGATACAGTATCAGGTGGTAACCCTGCTCACCACGAACGGTCAGGCTCCGTTCATAACGGTGTTTATGTACCTCAACGAGGCGAGAAGCGAACGCGAAAAAGCCGACCTCGCGATGATTATCGAGGAAACTCTTTTGCAGAGAATGAAGGGCGTGAAGAACGAATCGGGCGTTTATATTACCCCCGCGTTCCCCAAACTCATCTACGTTTTAGAGCCGGATAACATCGAGGAGAACACAAAATACTGGTATCTTACCGTTCTTGCGGCAAAGTGTACGGCGAAACGTATGGTCCCGGACTATATTTCCGAGAAGAAGATGCTCGAATATAAGGTGGATAAAAACGGCGAGGGGCATTGCTACACCTGCATGGGTTGCAGAAGTTTCCTCACTCCTTACGTCGACGAAAACGGAAAACCGAAATATTACGGCAGATTCAATCAGGGCGTCGTCACGATAAACCTCGTGGACGTGGCGTTGTCGTCCGGCGGCGACGAAAAGAAATTCTGGGAGATTTTCGACCAGAGACTCGAACTTTGTTACAGAGCGTTGATGTGCCGACACAACAGACTTAAAGGCACTCTTTCGGACGCCGCGCCAATTTTGTGGCAGTACGGCGCGCTCGCAAGGCTGAAAAAGGGCGAAACGATCGATAAATTGCTTTACGGCGGTTATTCCACGATTTCTCTCGGCTACGCGGGTCTTTACGAATGCGTCAAATATATGACGGGCAAATCGCATACGGATGCCGAGGCGAAACCGTTCGCTCTGAGCGTGATGCAGTATATGAACGATAAGTGCAAGGGCTGGAAAGCGAAGGAAAACATCGACTTTTCGCTTTACGGCACTCCGCTCGAAAGCACCACTTATAAATTCGCGAAATGCTTGCAGAAGAGATTCGGCGTTATCCCGGGCGTGACCGACAAGAGTTACATCACGAACAGTTATCACGTTCACGTTTCCGAGAAGATCGACGCGTTCACGAAACTGAAATTTGAAAGCGAATTCCAGCAACTTTCTCCCGGCGGGGCGATAAGTTACGTCGAAGTGCCGAACATGCAGAACAACATCGAAGCCGTTCTCGCGCTTATGAAGTATATTTACGAAAACATAATGTACGCCGAACTCAACACCAAGAGCGATTATTGTCAGGTGTGCGGTTACGACGGAGAAATTCAGATAGTCACCGACGACGACGGAAAACTCGTATGGGAATGTCCGAATTGCCACAACCGCGATCAGTCGAAGATGAACGTTGCGAGAAGAACGTGCGGATATATCGGCACGCAGTATTGGAATCAGGGCAGAACTCAGGAGATAAAAGAGAGAGTTTTGCACCTTTAATCGACTTATAGACGGACTATTACGATTTTATGAATTACGGCGAAATAAAATTTTACGACATAGCCGACGGCACGGGCGTAAGAACGTCGCTCTTCGTTTCGGGGTGCAGAAATTGTTGCGAGGATTGTTTCAATCGCGAAACGTGGTCGTTTTCTTACGGTAAACTTTATACGCAAGAAACGGAAAACGCGATCATCGAAAGCCTTAAACCCGATTATATCGCGGGGCTGAGCATTCTCGGCGGCGAGCCGTTTGAAAAAGAAAATCAACCGGAAGTTTTAAAACTCGTTGCGAGGGCGAAAAAAGAGTTCCCGGATAAAAGCGTATGGATATATTCCGGGTTCACTTTCGAGGAATTGCTCGGCGGTTCGAGAGCGTCGGGGCAAACCGCGGAAGAGATTTTAAAACTCGCGGACGTGCTTGTGGACGGGCGGTTCGACAAGACGAAAAAGAACATTTCCCTGAAGTTCAGAGGAAGCGAAAATCAGCGGATAATCGACTTAAAGCCTAGTTTATTGCAAAAAAAGGCGATTATAAAGGAGATCTGAAACTATGAAAATCAAGGTTAAAAAACTGACTCCGGAGGCGGTTGTTCCCACGCTTGGAAGTAAATTCGCGGCGGGCGCGGATTTGTATTCTGCGGAAAAGGGCGACGTCGTTATTGCCCCCGGCGAAACGAAATTCATAGGGACGGGTATCGCCGTCGAAATCCCGGAGGGTTACGTCGGGCTGGTTTACGCGCGCAGCGGGCTTGCCTGCAAAAGAGGGCTTGCGCCGGCGAACAAGGTCGGGGTTATCGACAGTGATTATCGCGGCGAGATAAAAGTCGCTCTTTTGAACCACGGCAAAGAACCGCAGACGCTCGAAAAGGGCGAAAGAATAGCGCAGATGGTCGTCGCGCCCTATCTTTCGGTTACTTACGAGGAAACGGACGAACTTTCGGACACCGAACGCGGCGAAGGCGGTTTCGGCTCGACGGGAAGAAAATAACTCGTTAAAATAAATGCAACGGGCGGGAAATTGCGAAGCCGACTTCGTAATTTCCCGCCTTTTTTCGGGTTTTGCAAGGTTTTTATCAAAATAAAACGAAAAAACCGCTTGTATTATATTGACAAAATACAATTAAAAGTATAAAATGTAAATGTTATAACTAGGATTACCGTCTGCGACAAACGCGCGGAAGTCTTGCGCGGCGAGCGTTCGCGGAGAAAAGCGAAAGCGAAAAACGGCAGTCCAGAATTCCATTATATGGGAGAATTTACTATGAAGAACAAAAAGTTTTCGGGCATCTTCGCGTTATTGCTCAGCGTATGCCTTGCTCTCACGACGTTTTCGTTTATCGGCGCTAAAGCCGACGGAACGACGCCGGATGCGGAAAGAACGGTTGTCGCCGCTTTGAAATACGACCTCACCGAACTTTACGAAGGCGCGTCGGCTGTCGTATCCGTTGCCAAAAAGGACGGAACGGTTGCCGTAAACGGCGTAGATCCCGAAAGAGATACCGAAAAAGTTGTCGATTATTGGTACGGAACTACCGCGAAAGAAAACGATAAAGACGTTCTGAAAGACGGAAGCACCATCGTTTTTAACTATGTCGGAGAGAATCCGGAATACACGGTCAAACTCAAAGTTACCAACAAATCGGGCAAAGAAGAGGAAAAAACCGTAAAAGTTTCCGTCGATTCCAAAGCGGACGGAACTCCCGCGTACAATCTCGACACGGCTGTTTTGAATAGCGTTGCCGCAGCGATTTCCGCCGCGAAAGTAAACGACGACAAGAAACTCGTTCTTCCCGTAGAAATCTGGGATCTTCTTTCCGGCGTGAAGAACTATCCTATTTCGCAGGTAACCGCGAAGATTTACGTCAAGAATCCTGTTTCCGGCTGGTCGTCGTCTTATTCCACTTCGGGGAAAAAGACTTCCTCCTCGCTGAAAGTTACGCTTTCCGAAAGGGGTACGTACGCTTTTTACGTTTTCTTCTCCGTTAAGGCTTACGATCCGCTCGACAACAAAGCGTATAAAGAAATCAATATGGAGAAAAAATCGGAATGGAAAGAATTTTCTCCGTCCGATAAACCCGCCGGGTTCTATAGCGTTGAAAAAGATACCGACGGCAACGAAGTTCTTAAAGACCTTCAGATTCCCGTTTTCACTTTCGATTATAACCCCGGTCAGAACGTTACGATAACCGAAAAGATCTCTGTTCGTACCGGCAAAGTCGGTATGGCGTACAGTTCTCTTTCGTTCACGATCGAAAACGCGAACAAAGCCGAATGCGTGATTATGTACGCGCCGCTTAACTCGGATAACTGGGTAGTCGCGTCCAACTCCAAGGCAGAAGGCGCAACCTCCGCGGAAATCAAAAAGGCCGTTGCGGAATATGACGAAAAGTCGTTGAAGAAATATTCATCCGGCTCGTCGGTTTCCTTCACGCCGCTCGCAAAAGGTCAGTTCAAGGTCGTCTGCAAGGCGATGGGCGCAAATTCCACCGATCTCGTTCAGAAGGAAAGCACGATCATCAACGTCAGAAGCGAAATGATCGTCCGTCCCACCGAAAACACAGCGGTAAGAGATTTCTTCAAGAACAACACTCTTTCGGTGATATTCCTCGGAGTTGCCATCCTTTGCCTTATCGCGATAATCGTAATCGCATTCTGGAAACCGAAGGGAGGTAAACCTGCCGCTAAGGTGGAAGATAAGCCCGCAAAGAAAGCCGCAAAAGCGGAAGAAAAAGCCGTTGTTGAGGCCGACGACGAAGACGTTGCTCCCGAAACTTCGGTCGAAGAAGCCGGGGAAGCGCCTGCGGAAGAAGTAACCGAAGAAACCGCCGAACCCGTTGAGGAAGCGGAAGATACCGAAGCGCCCGCGGAAGAAACGGTTGCCGAAGAAGCCGCTCCCGAAACCGCAACCGAAGAAGTTAAGGAAAAAACTACGGAAGCCGCTCCGGAAACGACCGAAACGAGCGAAAAGACGGAAGAACCCAAAGCGGAATAAAAACGACAAATCAAAATCAAAGACCGCCGAGAAATTCGGCGGTCTTTTTTACTGTCCGATAGATTTTTAGTTGAAAAGCGTTGTGTTTATTATATATCACCCGAAGAAAATTGTGTTTTTGTTAAAATTCAATCCCGGATTTATTGCTCACGCAGACGGCGATAATTATGCGATTATCATAAAAATTTAAATTTATTTTTCCTTTTTTATATAATAAGCCGTATGGATTGTCGGGATTCCATGCTGCGCCGGCTTCTACGGTCTTAAAACCGTATTTTTTCATTGCGGTTTCGATTTCGTCCGCCGTGGATTTCACGGTAAGTCCGTATACGTTTACGGCGGGGTCGGTAATCGTTATGCGCGTGATGCGTTGCGTTTTGTCGGAGTAGTCGGGATAAGAAGTAATCGTATAAATAACGCATTCTTCGGGATCTGTTTGTTCGCCGTTCTCGTTTATCGTCGGAGTGTAAGCAGAGCCGTAATATTCTTGTCCGCCCATCATTCCGTAACGTGCTTTACAATTTGAAAGGTCTATATCGTCCGCATTGTCGCAAATCCAGAATTCGAGATTTGTTTCCGGTTTTTCAAAGCCGTTTTCGCCGCATCCGAAGAGAGTAAGTAAAAAAACGGCGGCTAAAAATACCGTTAAGGTTCTTGAGATCCTCTTCATTAAAAAATCCTCCTTTTCGCAAACTTTGATTTACGTTAAACAGTAACAACACTGGTTAATAAATTTGTGTCTTTCCAATCTTTTCTGCACTGTGAACAAAACAAAGTGCATCAAAATGCTTTATTGCTTCATTTACTTCATCCTTTCCATGCTTCTTGAGATAAATTGTTAAAAATCCTATTTCAGCTTCATTGGTAGAATGCCAAGTTCCATATTCGATACGCTCAACATTTTTCCAATTAAAGTCCGCAATAGCAAATTCATGTGAAATAAATTTTTCTTTATATTCCGCCTTAATCGAAACAGAAACACAATTTGTCGCAAAGTTATTCTCACACCCACTAAAAATCCCTAAACACATAATCATCACCAATCCCATTATTACTAATTTTTTTGTCATAATTTCATTTCTCCTTTGGACGCCTTTTCGTCCGCTTGTTGCGCTTAAGCTCATATGGCAAGCATCATAACAAACATATTATATCATATTTATGCCGTTTGTCAATAGCGGGTTTAAAAAAATCGATTACAGAGATATAATCGCCCGAAATGCGTTTAAACCGCAAAACCTGTTTTTAACAAAATTTTTTATTTTATTTTTTTGAGTATCCGAACCGTCGGCGGTTGATTTTCTTTCAATAAAATGCTACAATCAAAAGGGGTAAAACCGGACTTCGTCGGCTATGACGAGCGGAATCCCTGAAAGAATAAATATGCAAAAAACAAGAAAATGCGGAATATTGTTGCCGCTCGCTTCGCTTCCTTCGGAAGAGGGAATAGGAACTTTCGGCAAAAACGCGTATAAATTTATCGATTATCTGGCTTCCGCCGGAGTGAAAATATGGCAGATTCTGCCGCTCTTGCCGCTTTCTTACGGCAACAGTCCGTATTCGCCGTGCGCGTCAGAGGCGTTTTGTCATTATTATATAGACCTGCAAACGCTCGGAGAGCAAGGTTTGTTGACGGCGGAGGAAATTTCTTCGGCGAATTTCGGGAGCGATCCGCGCAGGATAGATTACGGCGCGTTGTTTTCGGAAAAAACGAAAATTCTCAAAAAGGCGTATCGCCGTTTCGATAAGAACAGCGACGAATGGAAGGCTTTCGTTGCGGGCGGAAAGTACGCCGATTATGCCGTGTTTATGACGCTCAAGGAGAGATTTTCCTATCGCGACAGCGCGGAGTGGGGAGAATATAAAACGTTCGATAATCGGCTTATAGCGGCATTTATCGGGAGTAATCGCGATAATTACGAGTTTTTTTTGTTCACGCAATACCTTTGCGAAAAGCAGTGGCGCGCGCTTAAAGCCTACGCCAACGAAAACGGCGTGGAAATTCTCGGGGATATCCCCATTTATCTCGCGCGGGACAGCGTGGAAGTGTGGAAATACGGCAAAGAATTGTTTTCGCTTGACGACGACGGAACGCCTTCCGAAGTTGCCGGCGTTCCGCCCGACGCGTTCTCGGAGGACGGGCAACTTTGGGGCAATCCCGTTTACGACTGGGAAAAAATGAAGAAGAACGGCTATAAGTGGTGGAAAAACAGGCTGAATTATTGTCTTTCCGTTTACGATATAGTCAGGCTCGACCATTTCAGGGGTTTCGACAGATATTATTGCGTCAAATCGGGCGAAAAGTCGGCTAAAAACGGAGAGTGGAAGGACGGACCGAAGTTCGGGCTTTTCAAGGATTTCACGGAGGCGAAAATCGTTGCCGAAGATCTCGGCGTTATCGACGACGGTGTGAGATCTCTCATGCGTGAAACCGGTTATCCGGGGATGAAAGTTATGTCGTTCGGTCTTAGCGGTGACCCGTATTCCGAACACAAACCGTCGAACTATCCGGAAAACTGCGTCGGTTACACCGGCACGCACGATAACGAGCCGCTGAAAGTTCTGTTTTCCGACGAAAATCCGCAAAAGGAAATTATTGAAAAAGACCTTAAATCGGAGTGCGAAAAAGAGGGCGTCAAAGGATCGTTGAAAACGGTAGACGCAAAGATAAGCGCGGCCATAAGGCTGTTATTGGCGTCAAAAGCGTTCATTGCCGTGATTCCGTTTCACGATCTGAAGCGGTTCGGCGAGGAAGCGAGAATCAACGCGCCGTCCGTGTTTTCGGATAAAAACTGGTCGTTCAGATACGTTCCGGGCGACTTTGACGAACAGACGAAAAGACGGCTGAAAAAATGGATAAAAGCGTATGCAAGATAAGGCGTCTTGTTGCTGCGGGCGCGATTTGCAAAAAATCAGGAGAAGAGTAAATGAAATTTATTCACGCCGCGGATATTCACCTCGGCTCTAAAATCGAAGCGAAACTTCCGCCGGAAAAAACGGAAGAAAGAAAAGCCGAAGTGCGGCTGGCTTTCAAAAATATGGTCGAAAAAGGCAGGGCTGCGGGCGCGAACGTCATCGTCCTCGCGGGCGACGTTTTCGACAGCGACAGACCGCTCAAAAAGGATAAAGATTTTTTTTACAGCGTCGTGAGGAACAATCCCGACATTGATTTTCTGTACCTTCGCGGTAATCACGACAATCAGGAATCCTACGACGAAGAACTCGATAATCTGAAAACTTTTTCCACGGAATGGACGAGTTATGCTTACGGCGACGTGGTTTTCAGCGGAATAGAAACCGTCGCGGAGAATTATTCGTCGATGTATTCGACCATTAATCTCAACCCGGAAAAGACGAATATACTAATTCTGCACGGGCAAAAGAGCGAGTCCGTCGGCGACGGTAAGATAAATATCCTTAAACTCAAAAACAAAAACATCGATTATCTCGCGCTCGGGCATATCCATTCGGCAAGTAGCGGAAAAATCGACGAAAGAGGTTTTTACGCTTATCCGGGGTGTCTCGAAGGTCGCGGGTTCGATGAAACGGGCGTTAAAGGGTTTATTCTCGCCGAGGCGGAAAACGGGAAAGTTTCCGCTAAGTTTATCGAAAATTCTATAAGGAAAACCGACGAGTTTATCGTGGACGTTTCCGGGGCGCGTGATTCCTACGAGGCGTTCAAAATCGCGAAAAACAGTATAAAAGCCGACAAAAAAGACCTGATAAGGCTTGTTTTGAAGGGCGAAATTTCTTTTGATAACGACGGACTGAAAGATGAAACCGAAAATCTTTTTTCGGGCGAATACTATTTCGTTTCGGTGAAAGACAACACGCTGAGAAAATTCGACCTCGAAAAAATCGCCGGCGACCTTTCGCTGAGAGGCGAATTCATAAGGCTTGTTTTAAGCGACGAAAAACTCGACGACGAAACCAAACAAAAGGTCGTTTCCGCAGGACTTAAAGCCCTTTCGGGCAGAGAAGCGGACTTATGACGAACGCGGGAAATTTTACGGAGTCGGACTTATGATTATAAAGAGAATAGGAATCGAAAATTACGGAAAAATAAGCGGCCTCGATATGAAGTTTTCGGGCGGAATCAATGAGATAACCGAGGATAACGGCTTTGGCAAAACCACTATCGCGTCGTTCATAAAGGCTATGTTTTACGGGCTTGCCCCCTGCCGCGCAAACGGTAAGGATTTTAACGACAGAAAGAAGTTTTATCCTTTCTCGGGCGGAAAGTTCGGCGGATTTATAGAATTTGTTTCCGGCGGCGACGAGTACAGAATCGAAAGGTTCTTCGGCAAGAAAAGCGATCTCGACGACGAGATGAAAGTTTATAAAAACTCCGCGGAAACAAGCGAATTGTCGCCTATTCCGGGACTGAAATTATTCGGGCTGGACGAGGAGTCGTTTGAAAAAACGCTGTTTATCGATTCGGAAATAACCGAAATTTCTTCAACCGGCGCGATAAACGGGCTTTTGGGCGACTTCGCGCAGGATACGGAGAGCGGAATAAGTTTCGAGGACGCGCTCGCCAAACTCGAAGCGGCGAGGAAAAAATACAAGGCGGCGAAGGGCAACAACGACCTTATCTCGCAAACTCAGGCGGAAATCTCGGGGCTGAAAACCAAAATCGAAAATATAGAAAAAGAGGGCGTCGCGCTCGCGAAGTATTATTCCGAACTCGGCGAACTCACCGAGCGTGAAAAGGCGTTGTCCGCCGAACTCAGAAAAGCCTCTGCGAAGAGCGTGGAAGCGGAAAAATGGAAAACTTACGGCAAACTTAAAGAAACCGAGCGGCAAAAAACCGTCGAACTTAGAGCGTTTGCCGAAAAATACCCGAATGGAATCCCCGACGAAAACGAAATCGCCGATGCGGAAAAGTTGCTCGCGGAAGCGGAAAATTTGAAATCGAAACGCGAAGCCGCTGCGTTCCCGGAAGAGAAAAAGTCGCGTTTACAGACTTATAGCCGGACTTTTGTTCACGGAATGCCGTCCGACGAAGCGTTTTTAAAACTCCGCTTATCGATAAGCGAACTGTCGAATCTTCGGGGAGAAATCGAAAATCTTAAAAAGGACGAAAACGCGCGCGAATGTGAACTCGAAGCGAAATTCGGCTCGCGGGATACGGGCGGCGCGCTCGCCGAACTCGAAAATAAGGCTCGCGAATACAGAGAAAAAGAGGAAACGGCGAAGAATTTTAACGTCGCCGCGCAAGTTCAGCCGTCCGCAAAAAGCGAAAACGGCTCGAAAACGGGCGTCGCGGTTGCCGGTTTTTCGGGTATAATCGCCGCAGTCGGTCTTGTCCTCGCGACAGCGATAAAAAATTCCGTCGCGATGAATATTCTCGGTTACGTCCTCGCCGCGGCAGGCGTTGTGGGCGTGGCGGCAGGCGTTATTTTAACTCGTTCAAAACGTAAAAACACCGAGAAAACGGGCGAATTGCTTGAAAAATCGGCTAAAATCAAAGCCGAAGTCGATATTTCCGCCGACGCAATGCGTAAACTGATGGTACCTTTCGGTTATTATTCCGAAAACGGCGTTATGTACGATTACGCAAAATTCAAGTCGGATGCGGAAGAATATTTCAAACTCAGAGAGGCGTCCGGCGCAAGGCGCAGGGCGTTAGCCGAAAAATCGGCGCGGGCGGATAAAATCGCGGCGTCGATCAAGAACTTTTTGAGTAAATTTTCCGTTTCGGCGGACGAAGAAACGTTCGGCGACTCTTATTACGAATTGAAAAGCGCGGCGGACGATTACGTCCGGCTGACCGAGGAACAGGCCGAAACTGCTAAATCGGCTAAGGCTCTGGAGGAACGCGAAAATGCGGTAAAAAGGGAATTGTTTGCCTTTTTCAATCGCTACAAATTAATTGCCGATGGTAACGAAAAAACGCTGTTAAAGAACTTATCGGCGGACTTATCCGATATTCTTCGCTTGAAAAAGGATTGCGCGGAAACGAAAACAGACGCCGAGAATTATCGACTTAAAAATAATCTGATAACGCCGCCCGACGGCGAAACCGTAAGTACGGACGAAATATCGGCGCGATTCAACGAATGTCAGAAAGCCGTCGCGATAAAACGCAGAGAGATCTCTTATTCGGAATCGGTTTACGAAACTCTCGAAGAGAACAAAGACAGGCTCGCCGCCGCCGAAGAGAAATTGAAAGAATATAAGGAAAAACGCGCGATTATAGTTTACGCCGAGGATTTTCTGAAAGCCGCGGACGAAAAAATGCAACAAAAATACGTCGCGCCCATTAAAAATTCTCTGATCGCATACGCCGCGCCGCTCGAAAAAGCGTTGGGCGAAAAAATCGTTATGGATAAAAATTTCAAAACGTATTTCGAATCCGGTGGAGAAATAAGAGACGACAAACATCTCAGTTCGGGGCAACGTTGCATCCTGTCGCTATGTTTCCGTCTGAGCCTGATAGAAAACGTGTTCGCGGGCGAAAAGCCTTTTCTCGTTATGGACGATCCGTTCGTGAATCTGGACGAAACGCATATCGCGAAGGTGGCGGAATTCATAAAAGAGATAGCGAAAAACGAGCAGATAATCTATCTGTGTTGTCACCGCAGCAGAAAAATTCTTTAAAACAGCGGAAAATTTGTTATTGCGCGGAAAAATTCTTTTAGCCGAGAGAGATTTGAACCCCATCAAGCCTTAAAGCCGTCTTTTTTGTCTGTTGCGGCAAATCTTTGCTTGAAGTACGTACAGTACGTCTGCGCAAATCTTCGTCACAACCGCCTAAAAAAAAACGGCTTTAAGGCTTGATGGGGTTCGAATCTCTCTCGGCTAAGCGGCAGTATAAGGTTTAAAAAATCGGCGAGTCGGGAATAATTCCGGTATGATTAAATCTACTGTGAATATAAGTTCGGTCAAAAAGGCAATCGAAAAGTGCCTCAACGAAGACGTGAACGTCAAAGTGAACCTCGGCAGAAATAAATTCGTTTCGTACAAAGGGAAAATAACCAACGTTTATCCCGCGCTTTTTACCGTTTCTCCTTACGGCGAATTCAACGGCAAAACGAGTTTTTCTTATTCCGAGGTGTGTTGCGGCAACGTAATCATCAAACGTTATAAAAACGTATAATAGTTTTATAAATAATAGTTTTGTAAATACGGGCAAGCCGGGGCGATTGCAATTCTGCAATCGCCCCGGCTTAAAAATTCTTCTGTTTTGATGTTTTTTATAAATTATCGAGTATTTCTTTTCTTAACTGCTCATATTTTTCTTCGGAAATCGCCCCGTCGTCAAGCATCTGCTTTAAGGAAATTAACTTGCTTTTCTCATCGGGAATCAGCGTGATATATTCTTCTTCCGTGATTAATCCCTGATCGCGAAGTTCCTCGATTTTTGCAATTCTTTCGTTATATGTATTATATTCGTCGCCGTCGACATCCTCTTTCTCTTCGCAATCCTCATCATTGTCTTTTTGTTCGGTTTCCGTATCTGTTTTGGACGACCCTTTTCGAATATTTTTCTCGATATTGCAAACTTTTTCAATGAGTTCCCCGAAACCGTACAATACGAATGAATTTGCCCATATTAAAAACGGCATAATGAGAATATAAATTATTCCCGCAGTCGTTTGTTCTAATGATAATAAAACAATTCCGTAAATAACGCTTGCCACGATACCGATTATTGCGATTGCCTTTGCAAGCGTCTTGATTTTGTCGCCTATCTTGTCATACATAAACATTCCTCCGAAATTAAAAAGTGCGGCAACCGAAGTTACCGCACGAAAAACGCAAACTTCGATTGTCGCTACACAAAACCAAAAGAATGACGGTATATAAAATACGCGTACAATACACTTCAGTGAAATTTGCATTTTTGCCGAATTCAGTTTGTGTAACGTAATTTATCAGAACAGAAAAATACCGCCCATTCTTTTATTTAGTTTTGCGTAGCGTAATCAGTATATCATATAAACCCCGATTTATCAAGTAAATTTTTCGTTATTGAGCCGCATAAAAGCGTAACGCCGTGGCGATTGCAATTCTGCAATCGCCACGGCGTTAAATAAAGCATATTATGTACGCCACTTCGGAACACGTTTTCGGCGAATGGCAGGTAGCGGAATTGCCCACGGAAAATTCCGACGGGCTGGAAATAAGGCGTTGCGGCTGCGGGGCGGAGGAGCAAAGGCCTGCGCCGAAGTACGTTAAAAAAACGTACGACTTCGGCGGCGAAAATTTCGACGCTTCGGTAAACGTCGGCGACCTTAAAAGATTTGCCGCGTCCGCCGAAAAAAACGCCTCCTCGCTCCCCGAGGGGTATGAGGGCGGCGTGTATTCCGCAACTAACGATTATCTTGTGTCCGTCGGCATAGGCTTTGCCGACGAATACGATCCGGAAAAACTCGTTTCGGTTAAACTGAGGTTGCGTATAGTCGGCTCCGAAATGCCCAAGGGTAACGTGAGAATATACGACGATAGCGAAAACGCAATAAGGGCGGATAAAAATTATTCCGAACTGTCGGGCGTATATAACGAATGGGTGGAAATAGACCTGTTGCCGCTGATAAAAGAGGCAAAATCGAGCGTCGTGAAAGACGGTAAACTGCAAAAATTCGTGCTTGTAATAAGAACGGGCGTTGCGGTAACCGCTTATTTCGACGGCGTGAAGATAGTCGAAAAACCTTAGGATTCGAACCTGAACAGTTAAAAGCGAAGGACGAAAAACAAAAAACTATAAACAGAAAACTAAAAACTGAAAACTGAAAACCCGGCATCGCAGAAAACGCAACTATATCGGGCAACGCAGACAAGCGGGATGGTCTATAGGTCTTTTCTTATAGACCATCGTTTTTTTTGTTTCAGGAGCATTTCAGCCCGGTTCAAGGGCGCGATTATTTTTGAACGGCAAAATTGTTACGTGGAATCCCTATACGTCGTTATTTGTGCGGGCGAACGGCGTGTTGCGTATAAAATTCGCTTACCGGGCGGATGCCGGAACGACGTTATATTTCGGTATAAAGGATGCATTCGGAAATGTGATCGGAAAAAAAGAGTTGACTTTCGTCGCTCGCAAAGCTATAATAAACGCAGTTACAATCGATTTGAAAACATACGATTTTGTCAAAGTCTTTTTTCAGACGACAAATGGCGCGGCCGTCGTCGGGTTGACCGAAGTAATTTCACACAACCACGAGTTTGAGGACGGAAACGGGTATCCGATATACGATCGCAACAACTGCGCGACTATCCGTTTTTGTAAATCATGCGGATTCGAGGTCGATTTTATAAAACACAACTTAACGGTCGTGAAGGAAGTCGCTTGCGAAACCGACGGGCTTGAAGAATACTCCAGGTTGAAAGGCAGGTTGTCGATTCGGGTTGTCGTCGAAGCAACCGGACACGAATATGAAGAAATTCACACGTTCGCAACTTGCGAAACCGAGGGGAAATCGGTTTATCATAAATGCCGTGTGTGCGGAGATATTTACGAAAAGCCCGAGGATATAGTTACTTTTGCTCCGCGCGGTCACGGCGAAAGCGAGTGGATAACCGAAATCGCGGCGACGGCTCTTGCCGCAAGCGGTTGTCAGATCGTGCTTTTCGCCACGGGCAGGGGAATGCCGTTTTCCACTTTCGTGCCGACGCTCAAAATCGCAAGCAACGATTTTTTGGCGGCGAAAAAGAGTGGCTGGATAGACTTCAATGCGTACGGAATGGACGAAAAAGCCCTCTATAAGTCGATTATCGCCGCAATTAACGGCGAAACGAAGTGTAAAAGCGAAGATATAAGAGAAATTGCGTTTTATAAAAAAGGAGTAACGTTATGAGTTATTTAAAGGATAATTATCTTCTTGAAAACGAAACGGCGGTAAAACTTTACGAAACTTACGCGAAAGATATGCCTATTTTCGACTATCATTGCCACCTTTCGGAAAAGCAGATTCTGGAAAACAAACGGTTTAACGATATCGCCGAAGTCTGGCTCGGCGGCGATCACTACAAATGGCGGCTGATGCGCAATTACGGCGTGTCGGAAGAACTGATAACGGGCGGCGCGAGCAATCACGATAAATTCGTCGCATATTGCAAAACGCTCGGCACGGCTTTCGGAAATCCGCTTTACCACTGGTCGCAGGTCGAACTGAAAGAATTTTTCGATTGTAACCTTGAAATCAACGAGAAAAACGCCGAAAAGATTTGGACGGAATGTAACGAATATATCGAAAAAAACGATATTACGCCGGTCAGTCTGATCGAAAAATCGAACGTGAAATATCTTTTTACCACGAACGAGGTTTTCGACGACCTTTCGACTTTTGAAAAAATCGCGGCGAAAGGGTATTCGTTCAAGGTTATGCCCGCTTTCCGCGCGGATAAAATAATGAATATCGCGGCGGAAAAATACAACGAATTCGTGTCGCTTTTAGAGGCGGAAACGCATAAAATCTCCACGCTCGACGAACTCGAAAACGCGCTCGAAGAAAGGCTTGTCGCGTTCAAAAAAGTCGGGTGCAGGGCGAGCGATATCGCGCTTGAAAGCGTGTATCCCGTGGCGGAAAAAGCGGAAGCGGAAAAGGCGCTGAAAAAACGCAGAAAAGGCGAAAGTGTGACTGAATCGGAAGAGAAAGCCTTTAAGGGCTATCTCACTTATTTCCTTATGAAGTTGTATTCCAAGCACAACGTCGCGACCGAACTTCACGTGGGCGCGATGAGAAACAACAACACGGAAATGCTGAATAAACTCGGACTCGATACGGGTTACGACAGTATTTCCGAAGAGGACGGAATCAAAAATATGTCGCTGTTGTTTGATAAGTTAAACAGCGAAAAGTCCCTGCCGAAGTCGATTATCTTCAATTTGAACCCCAAAATGAACAGCGAAATAATGACGCTTATCGGGTGCTTTCAGTCAAGTGAAGCGCGCGGAAAAATGCAGTACGGTCCCGCCTGGTGGTTTTTGGATAACAAGGTCGGAATGAACAAACATATCGACGACCTGACTGCGACGGGGCATATAGGCGCGTTCGTCGGAATGTTAACGGACAGCCGCTCGTTCCTGTCGTATCCGCGGCATCATTATTTCCGCAGAATTCTGTGCAATTACTTCGGCAAACTTATGGAAAACGGCGAGATGACGACCGACGAAACGCTCGTCGGAGAAGTTATAAAAGATATTTGTTATCGCAACGCGATAGCGTATTTCGAGGTGAAATAAAATGGATAAACTGATACCCGTAGTGGTGATTAAAGACGTAAACGAAACGGAAAAAACGTTGTCCGCGTTAAGAGCCGGCGGAGTGAACTGCGCCGAAATTACGTTCAGAACGGCTTGCGCCGCAGAAGCGATTTCGCTCGGCGTGAAACTTTTCCCGGATATGAATATAGGCGCGGGAACGGTTATAAACGGACAGCAGTGCGTGGAAGCGTTAAACGCGGGCGCGAAATTTATCGTGTCCCCGGGGCTTTCCGAAGAGGTCGCGGGGATTTGCGCGGCAAACGGCGTGGATTATTTCCCCGGTTGCGTAACGCCGACCGAAATCATGCAGGCTCTGGAACTCGGAATAACGACGGTCAAGTTTTTCCCCGCGAACGTTTACGGCGGCCTTAAAGCGCTCAAAGCGTTGTCCGGTCCTTTTCCGCAGGTAAAGTTCATTCCGACGGGCGGCGTGGATTTAACGAATTTAAAAGAATTTTTAGAGTTTGACAAGATTTTTGCGGTCGGCGGATCGTTTATGATGAAAGGCGATATAACCGAAAACTGCAAAAAAGCATGCGAAATAATTAAAGAGGTGGAATTATGAAAGTTGTAACGTTCGGCGAGCTTATGTTAAGACTTGCGCCCGAAAACTATCTGAGATTTGTGCAAAGCGATAAATACGAAGCGACGTTCGGCGGCGCGGAAGCAAACGTTGCCGTGAGTCTGGCAAATTACGGCGTGGACGCGGCGTTCGTCAGCAAACTTCCCGCGCACGAGATCGGTCAGGCGGCTGTCAATAGTCTGAGAAAATTCGGCGTGGATACGAGCAAAATCGTCCGCGGCGGTAACAGAGTGGGCATTTATTATTGCGAAAAGGGGGCAAGTCAACGCCCGAGCAAGGTTATATACGACAGAGCCTATTCGGCAATCGCCACGGCGAGCGTAAACGACTTTGATTGGGATAAAATTTTTGACGGCGTTACATGGTTTCATTTTACGGGGATCACTCCCGCGCTTTCCGACGAATGCGCCGCGATAACTCTTGAAGCGTGTAAAAAAGCGAAAGAAAAAGGCATAACCGTTTCGTGCGATCTTAACTTCCGCAAGAAGCTCTGGAGCAAGGAAAAAGCGGGCGAAATAATGTCAAAAGTCTGCCTATATGTCGATTATTGCATAGCAAACGAAGAAGACGCGAAAGACGTTTTCGGAATCGAAGCGGATAATACGGACATAAATACGGGCAAACTCGACAGAAACGGTTACATATCCGTCGCCAAGAAGTTGACGGAAAAATTCAATTTCAAAGGCGTGGCGATTACCCTTCGCGAAAGCCTTTCCGCAAACGACAACAACTGGTCGGGCATGCTTTATACGAACGGCGAAGCGCATTTTTCAAAGAAGTACGCAATGCACATCGTTGACCGCGTAGGCGGTGGCGACAGTTTCGGCGGTGGACTTATCTATTCGCTTTTAAACGGTTATGACGCTCAGAAAGCGATCGAATTTGCCGTTGCGGCGAGTTGTCTGAAACATTCTATCGAGGGTGATTACAATATGGTTTCGGTTTCCGAAGTGGAAGCCCTTGCAAACGGCAACGCCTCCGGCAGAGTGCAAAGATAAAATTAAAGAAAACTAAAAATTTGAATATTATAGTCCCGCAATAAAAAAAACGAGGTAAGCGCGGGACTGCATTGTCTTGCAAAATAAAAAAACCCCTCTTTCCGAGTTTTGGAAGGAGGGATTTTTTTATGCGTTGGAGTTGTTTCTGCGCGCCATCGCTTATCTTACATATGCTTGAGTTTGTGATAAGAAGCGTGTTTGAAACCATGCTTTGCTTCAAACTTAACACTAGGGATTCCATTCGTTATCACTAATTACCGAAAAGACGTCTTTTTCGCCATTTTCCGCGACCGTTCGGGCTGGCATACCCTCGCGTTCGCAAAAAATCATCAAAAATGCGCTCTTTTCGGTGCGAAGCATTTTTGCGGTTGAGAAACCGACCGCATCGCGGCTCGTTTAGGCAAGGCAAACGCCCGAAG